>WBZM01000144.1_pt1 | contig 114283 bp, 103 predicted proteins | sample 5204271 | NCBI WGS metagenome assembly WBZM01 (sample SAMN12344346, study PRJNA552823) | activated sludge metagenome | biome: Activated sludge suspended growth; feature: Nitrification reactor; material: Wastewater; isolation source: activated sludge from nitrification reactor of wastewater... | reverse complement strand
TGGAGCTATCCAGCTCCAGGGGCTTTGTGCTTTACATCCACCCACTTCAACACAACCCACCTCCTCACATCACTATGACGGAAACCGGGTTTGCTTCATGAGTTAGACGGGCATCAGACTACGCCCCGCTGCTCGAGATGAACTGCAGCCTGCAAAACGAGAGCCTCGCGCAACGACGCAGGGACGATCTGTACTCCCAAGGGAAGCCCCGACGCGGTAGTCAGCGGAACATTGGCGACCGGAAGCGCGATGAAGGAAATGAGCTGGATAATCAATCCGATGTTTGGGCGGTTCGGAATTGTTTGGCCACCAAGCTGGGCAAGCGCGGTTCCGATTGGCCGGGCGACGCAGGCAGTAGCCAAGGCGATGAGTATGTCCCAAGACGCGAACAGATGTCGTGCCTGATCGCGGAACCCGCTTCGAAAACGTTGCGCTTTCACGTACCTCGATGCCGGAAGACTGCTGCCCGCAATCAGGCGTTCTCGAAATGGCGGGTCGGACAGATCAGGCGTATCGCGAGGTCGATTCAATTGTCGTTCGCCACCTTCGACCCTATGGTGACGAAAGCGCTGGCGCGAACCAGGTCTGCATGCGCGAGTTCGGTGAATTCGATCAATGGTTCAGCCATAGCCGCAATGCGCGAGAGGGGAAGGGCAACAACAGACTTTTGCGCATCGTCCAGCAGTAGTCCGAGCAGCGTTCCCTGAGTCTCAACGGTGGCATCTCAATCGAAGCCTTCGACCATGCCCTTTCCTCTGCGCCAAGGCCGAGAAATCGTCGCCCGGCAAGGTTGAAACCGCCCGGCGAGACCCCAGATAGCTGGTAGTCCTATCAGGGAGCCAGACATGCGATTCGACAAGCTGACGACGAAGTTCCAGCAGGCCCTCGCCGATGCGCAGAGCATGGCCGTCGGGCACGACCACGCGTACATCGAGCCGCAGCACGCGCTGCTTGCGCTGCTCAACCAGGACGACGGTGCGACCGCCTCGCTGCTTGGCCGCGCGGGCGCGAATGTGCAGCCTTTGAAAGCAGCGCTGGACAAGGCGGTCGACCGCCTGCCGCAAGTGCAGGGCACGGGTGGTGAGGTTCAGATCGGCCGCGATCTGGCGAATCTACTGAACCTTGCAGACAAGGAGGCGCAGAAGCGCGGCGACGAATACATCGCCTCCGAGATGTTGTTGCTTGCCCTGTCCGAAGACAAGGGCGATACCGGGCGCCTGCTGAAGGATTACGGACTGACGAAGAAGGCGCTCGAGCAGGCCGTCAACGCCGTGCGTGGTGGCCAGAATGTCGGCAGCCAGGACGCTGAATCCCAGCGCGAGGCGCTGAAGAAATACTGCATGGATCTCACCGATCGCGCACGCGCCGGCAAGCTCGACCCGGTGATCGGGCGCGACGACGAGATACGGCGTGCCATCCAGATACTGCAGCGGCGCACGAAGAACAACCCGGTGCTGATCGGCGAGCCCGGCGTCGGCAAGACGGCAATCGTCGAAGGGCTGGCCCAGCGCATCGTCAACGACGAGGTGCCCGAAACGCTCAAAGGCAAGCGTGTGCTGTCGCTCGACATGGCGGCGCTGCTCGCGGGTGCCAAGTACCGTGGCGAATTCGAAGAGCGCCTCAAGGCGGTCCTAAAGGATATTGCCGCCGAAGAGGGCCGCATCATCGTCTTCATCGACGAGATCCACACCATGGTCGGCGCCGGCAAGGCCGAGGGCGCTATCGACGCCGGCAACATGCTCAAGCCCGCGCTCGCGCGTGGCGAACTGCACTGCATCGGCGCCACCACGTTGGACGAATACCGCAAGTACATCGAGAAGGACGCCGCACTCGAACGCCGTTTCCAGAAAGTGCTGGTCGATGAACCGAGTGTCGAAAGCACCATCGCCATCCTGCGCGGCCTGCAGGAAAAATACGAACTCCACCACGGTGTCGACATCACTGACCCGGCGATTGTCGCTGCGGCCGAACTTTCGCATCGCTACATCACTGACCGGTTCCTGCCCGACAAGGCGATCGACCTGATCGACGAGGCCGCAGCGCGCATCAAGATGGAAATCGACTCCAAGCCCGAGTCGATGGACAAGCTCGACCGCCGCCTGATACAGCTCAAGATTGAGCGCGAGGCGGTAAAGAAGGAAACCGACGAAGCCTCGCAGCGCCGTCTTGGCCTGATCGAGGAAGAGATCGCACGCCTGCAGAAGGAGTACTCGGACCTCGAGGAAATCTGGAAGGCCGAGAAGGCGCAGGTGCAGGGCAGCGCGCACATCAAGGAAGAGATCGATCGCGTGCGTGCGGAGATCACGCGCCTGCAGCGCGAGGGCAAACTCGACAAGGTTGCCGAGTTGCAATACGGCAAGCTGCCGCAACTCGAATCCCAGCTCAAGCAGGCGGAAAAATCCGGCGCAGGCAAGCCGGCGAACAAGCTGTTGCGCACCGAAGTCGGCGCCGAAGAGATTGCCGAAGTCGTGTCGCGAGCCACCGGGATTCCCGTGAGCAAAATGATGCAAGGCGAACGCGAGAAGCTATTGCACATGGAAGCCAAGCTGCACGAGAGGGTGGTCGGCCAAGACGAGGCGGTGCGGCTCGTTTCCGACGCGATCCGCCGCTCTCGGGCGGGGCTGTCGGAGGAAAATCGCCCGTACGGATCGTTCCTCTTCCTTGGCCCGACAGGGGTCGGCAAGACCGAGTTGTGCAAGGCGCTGGCAGGTTTCCTGTTCGATAGCGAGGAGCATCTGATCCGCATCGACATGAGCGAGTTCATGGAAAAGCACTCGGTCGCGCGGCTGATCGGCGCGCCGCCCGGTTATGTCGGATACGACGAAGGCGGCTATCTGACCGAGGCGGTGCGACGCAAGCCCTACAGCGTGATCCTGTTCGACGAGGTTGAGAAGGCGCACCCGGACGTGTTCAACGTGCTGCTTCAGGTGCTCGATGACGGACGGATGACGGATGGGCAGGGCCGCACCGTGGACTTCAAGAATACGGTGATCGTGATGACCTCGAACCTCGGCTCGCAGATGATCCAGCAGATGGCCGGCAGCGACTATGGGGTGGTGAAGCTCGCCGTGATGTCCGAGGTAAAGACGTTCTTCCGCCCCGAGTTCGTCAACCGCATCGACGAGGTCGTGGTGTTTCACGCGCTCGACGAGGAGCACATCGCCTCGATCGCAAAGATCCAGCTCGGCTACCTCGAGAAACGCTTGGCGCGCATGGAGATCGGCTTGCAGGTGTCGGATGCCGCGTTGGCAGAGATCGGCAAGGCGGGTTTCGACCCGGTGTTTGGTGCGCGGCCGCTCAAGCGGGCGATCCAGGAGCACATCGAGAACCCGCTGGCGCGTGAGATTCTCGAGGGGCGTTTCGGGCCGAAGGATGTCATCATTGTCGATATACACGGGGGGCGTTTCTCCTTCCGCAAGCCCTCCTGAGGCGGTCGGCCGCAGGGCGGCAACAGGTTTCAGGGGTGGCGATTGCCGAGTCGTTCGATCAGGTGGTTTTCGAGGCGATTTGCCGGACCGGTGCTGGGCACCGGTCTGCTGCTTTCCGTGTCGGCCGTCTTTGCCGACGACCCCGGTGCGGCGCTGGCTGACGAATCGCCACACGTCGCCGGGCTGATCGATGCGGCCCGTGCAGGCGAACAGGCGCGCGACTACCCGCTCGCGGCGCAACGCTACTGCGAAGCCGCGCGTGAGGGCAGCGCGGAAGCCATGTTTCGTCTTGGCCGCCTGTACAGTGTCGGCCTCGGCGTGAGGCGCGACAATGCCGTGGCCGCTTCGCTGCTGGGCAGTGCAAGCCGGCTCGGGCATGCCGGTGCGCAGCAGATGCTCGGCGACCTGCCGGCGCCCGAAGGTCGCCAGCCCGATTGCGATTCTCTCTTGCCTTCAGGTGCAGTTTCGGCCGATTCGGCGGAAACCCCGCAGCCACGCAGCACCGCGCACTATGCCAGCGTGCTGCCTCCCGGCAAGCGCAAGCTGGTCAAGGTGGTCGAAACCCTCGCGGCGCGCTACAAGGTCGATCCGCGGCTGGTGCTTGCGGTGATCGTCGCCGAATCCGGCTTCGATGCGGCGGCCATTTCGCCGAAAAATGCACAGGGGCTGATGCAGCTCATTCCTGAAACGGCGGAGCGCTTCAACGTGGCCGATCCGCTGCACCCCGAGCAGAATCTGAAGGGTGGCATCGCCTACCTGCGCTGGTTGCTCGCCTATTTCCGCGGCGACGTGCAACTGGCGCTGGCGGGCTACAACGCGGGCGAACGCGCGGTGGACAAATACCGTGGCGTTCCACCGTACGAAGAAACGCGGGCCTATGTGAAGCGCGTGCTCGAACTGTATCCGCTCGCCACCCATCCTTACGAGGACGGACTGGTCGCGCCGTCGGTCACAGTTATCGAGCGCGACGCGCGTGTCGAGGCCCGCAAGCGCCGCATGTGACCGGCGGTGTGTACTGCCTCGGGTATAAACTGCCGGTTCGATTCACGCGAAGCCGGCCATGCATGCACTGATCAACGATCCCCTCGCCAGACGCGACATTCACACGATATCGATCGTCGGTCTGGCGCACGGCGTGTCGCATTTCTTCCACCTCATGTTGCCACCGCTGTTCCCGTGGCTGATGCGCGATTTCTCGCTCAACTACACACAGGCGGGGTTTCTGATGACCGTGTTTTTCGTCGTCTCGGGCATCGGGCAGGCGCTGGCGGGTTTCGTCGTCGACCGTTTCGGCGCGCGGCGCGCGCTCTTCTCCGGTGTCGGCCTGCTGGCCGTGTCGGGTTTTCTGCTCGGCTTCGCATCCAGCTACGCCGGACTCGCAACCGCGGCCGCGCTTGCGGGCCTCGGCAACAGCGTATTCCATCCGGCCGACTTCACGATTCTCAATCGGTGCATCGCGCAGCCACGTCTCGGGCATGCCTTTTCCGTCCACGGTCTTTCCGGCAATCTGGGATGGGCGGCAGGGCCGGTGTTCATGGCGGGCATCGCGACGGTAGCGGGATGGCAGGCTGCGGCGTTCGCCGCCGGCGGTATCGGCTTGGCAATGCTGGCGATTCTCGGATGGCAGCGGAGCGCGTTGGAGCCTGGACAGGAGAACGACACGCCAAGCGGCGGTTCGCATTCGGCAGGAAAAGCCGCGAGCGCGGACGGTTCGGCATTGGCCTTCCTGCGCCTGCTCCCGGTGTGGCTGTGTTTCGGCTATTTCGTGTTCACGACGGCCGCTTTCGGCTTTCTGCAGAACTATGCACCGCCGGCATTGGCTGGCCTTTACGCCTTGTCACTCGGTGTCGCGACGCTGGGCCTTACCGCCTACCTGATCGGTGGCGTGGCTGGCATGGCCGCCGGCGGTTTCCTTGCCGCCCGCGTCGATGCCGGCGAGCGCATCATCGTGCGGGCGCTGGGCGTTGGTGCATCGATCGCGCTGCTGCTCGCTGCGGGGTGGCTGCCGTCATGGTTCGTGACGCCGCTGATGTTCGCAATGGGCGCAGCGGTTGGCGTCGCCGGCCCCTCGCGCGACCTGCTGGTGCGCCGCGCCGCAATGTCGACGACGGGGGCGGGCGCCTACGGCCGCATCTACGGCTTCGTATATTCGGGGCTCGATATCGGTCTCGCTTCAGCGCCGCTGATTTTCGGTCCCTTGATGGACGCCGGCCGTTTCGCCCTCTCATTCGCGCTGATCGGCGCGTTGCAGGCGGTGGCGATATTCACTGCAGCGACGGTCGGTTCGCGCGTGGTGCCAGAGCACGCGAAGCCCGCGCGCGCAGCGTGACGAAGGATCGCGACTACACTTCGACCAGCGTCTGGCGCCCGAACCAGGTGGCGTCGGGTTCCAGACGGATCGACCGTGCGGCGTTCGCTGCCTCGATGCACAGCATGCGGCGAAATCCGTCGGGCGGCATGTCGGCGAGCGCCGCGCATTTTTCTTCCCAAGGGTTCCAGATCACCGCATCCCGAAAGCCGTCGCTCTGCAGTGCGAGCGAGCGCCCCCGTTCCCGCAGCAGCAGGGTAGCCGGCGCATCGGGATAGAGCCGGTCGACCTCGCCGCCCACGACCAGGGTTTCCGCGCGGTCGATGTGCGATGCGCCGCCGGCGGCATTGTCTTCGTAGCTGTGGCCTTGCAGCCCTTCCACGCACACCGTCTCGACCTCCGCAACGCGCAGATAGGTGTGCAGGGCTGCCGTGAAGTCGAATGGCGCCGTGCCGCGGTTCTCGACTTCCAGTTCGATGTCGAGGCGCGCGCCGCTTACTGCCACGGTCAACTCGGCGCGGAAGGCGTGCGGCCAGTGGGCGCGCGTCGCCGCAGAGTCTTCAAGGAATAAGGTGGCGCAGGCGAAGTCCGCCCCGCCGTGGGATTCTTCGAGTTCCCACTTCGTCGTTCGCGCGAAGCCGTGGCGCGGCCCGCCGCCGCGTTCCGCAAATTGCGGAAAGATCACCGGCACACCGCCGCGTATCGCCTTGCCCGGCGCGAAGGTCGAGCGGTCGGAAAGGTAAAGCCGCTCGCGGCCGCGCGCCGGCACCCACGAAACGAGTTGTGCGCCGTGCGCGGTGATGATGGCCGTGGCGCCGTCGGGCGCGGCAATGCGCACCGCCGGCAATCCGTTGAAATCGATCCAGTCCGGTGGGTTGCTCATGGTGTCAGAAACTTTCGTCGTACATCGGCCTGCAGGCCGCATGGTTGATTGCTCCCTGGCATCACAGGCGCGCGGGGCGCATGTACGCGTGCTCGCAGGCCAGGGTTCCCGAAAAGTCTTGTGGGTGGCCGCTCAACGGACCGTCTTGTGCCGAAAGCAATCGGTGGTGTGGTCATTCACCATGCCCACCGCCTGCATGAAAGCGTAGCAGATCGTGCTGCCGACGAACTTGAATCCGCGCTTGGCCAGCGCACGCGACATGGCGCCGGATTCGACGGTCGAGGCCGGCACGTCGGCCATGCTGCGCCACGCGTTATGGCGCGGGCGGCCGTCGACGAATTGCCAGATCCAGTCGTCGAAGCTGCCGAACTCGTCACGCAGGTCGAGGTAGGCACGCGCATTCACGATCGCCGCGGCGACCTTGAGGCGGTTGCGCACGATGCCCGGATCGGCGAGCAACGCGGCCTGCTTGCGCTCGTCGTAGCGTGCGATGCGCGCGGCATCGAAGCCGTCGAATGCGCGCCGGTAGTTTTCGCGTTTGCGCAGTATCGTGATCCACGACAACCCTGCCTGCGCGCCCTCGAGGATCAACATCTCGAACAGGCGCGTTTCGTCGTGCAGGGGTACGCCCCATTCGGTGTCATGGTAGGCCTGATACAGCGGTTCGTCGCTGCACCAGGCGCAACGAACCAACGGGGCGGTGCCTTTGGACGTCATGGTGCTCCGGGATGTCGTGAAAAAGCGCTCAATGAGTCGAATGCAGGCCGACGCGGTTGCCACGCTATCGACGCTCACCGCGAATCGGCCGATCCCGTCGCTGATCTCGGTGCGCGGCATGACCACGCTTTCGCCGGCGGATCGTACGCGCGCACCCGACCGGCGACGGGAACCTCGATAGATGGATACTACTGACAATGTTATCGCAGGATCGACAATCCATGCACCTTCTGGCATGGCATACTGACATTTTGGTCAAGAGGCTACTCATGCGGCGCGCCGAACGGCTGTATCAGATCGCGCTCTTGCTGAGCCGCGGTCAACTACTCACTGCCCGCGAGCTGGCCGGCATGCTCGATGTTTCGGAGCGCACCATCTACCGCGACATCGCCGAACTGATCGCAACCGGTGCGCCGATCGATGGCGAGGCCGGCGTCGGTTACCTGATGCGCAGCCACTACCGTGTTCCGCCGCTGATGTTCAGCGAAGTCGAGCTGCAGGCGCTGCTGATCGGCACGAGCTTCGTGCGCAGTTTGGCGGACAGCGAACTCGCCTTGGCAGCGCAGACGGCGATGGCCAAGGTTTCCGCGGTGCTGCCCGAGCCGTTGCGGCTTGCAGCCCAACGCGAGACCGTGCTGTTCCCGGATTTCCATCTGACGTCCGCGATGGTCGATCCGATCGGCGTACTGCGCAGCGCGATCGCCGCGCGGGAAAAGGTGCAGTTCGATTACCAGGGCGCCGACGGCGCCGTGTCGACGCGAGTGGTTTGGCCGCTAGGCCTGTCTAACTGGGGCGAGAGCTGGACGCTGGGTGCGTGGTGCGAATTGCGCGCCGACTTCAGCACGTTTCGCCTCGACCGCATGCAGGAGATTCGCGGCACCGGCGAAGCCTTCCCCGATGCATCCGGGCGGCGCTTGCAGGACTACGTGGCTGCGATAACCGAGTAAGTCCCGCTGCGAGAATGCTTGGTTGATGCGGCGGGCGCTGCGCGCCCGCCGCGAACCCGCAGCCCTCTGGAGGTGGAGCTGCGAACCCGATCTGCCTGCGATCAGTTGCGCTTCGTTGCCGCCTTGCCCCACTCGGTGTTCGCTTCCATCCACTTGCGCATTTCCTCGGGCGAGATGGAATGATCCTTGTTGGTGTCGAGCTGCGACCAGTCCCGCGTCTTCGACGCATCTGCGCCCTTGAACGTGGCCTTGTCCGGCGCCGTGGTCGCCGGCGGCGTGGTGGTATTGGCGACTGCAGCACCCGAGAACAGCGCGGCAGCGACGAGGGCGGGAACGGCGACGATCTTCTTCAGCATGGTGTCTCTCCTTGATCACGATAGGTTTCAGACACCCGCAACCAGACCGCTCGCAAAAACAAAAGCGAGACCGAGCCTGTCTGGCAAAGGTCTCGCTTGCAGTCTTTCGACCACCGGCTGCACCGGGGATTACCCGTGATGACGATGCAACCGCGAAAAGCTACTCCCCTTCGGCGGGAATCCGCCGCTCAACGCGACGGACGCAAGTTCTGACCGGAGCGTGCCGAAGAAAGTTCCGTTCAGCCCTGCAGCGCCAGCACGCCGTTTTTGATCGTATTGTCCTCGGGGTCGTTGGACAGCACGAAGCCCAGTCCCTGGACGAACTTGAGCATCTTGTCGTTGTTCGACAGGAAGATGCCGTTCATGTACTTCAGGCCGCGATCGCGCGCGGTTTCGATCAGCACGCCCATCAGCTTGCGCGCGAGGCCGCGGCGTTGCCAGTCGTCGGCGACGACGACCGCGAATTCGCAGGACTCCTGGTCGGCATTGACCGAGTAGCGGCAGACGCCGAGTTCAAGCTCGCTGCCGTCCTCCTGCGGCACGGTGGCGATGAAGGCCATCTCGCGGTCGTAGTCGATCTGGGTGAGACGCGCGACCATGGCGGGCGAGAGTTCGCGCACGGTGCTCATGAAGCGGAAATACTTCGTTTCGGGCGAAAGCTTCTTGACGAACTCGACCTCGAGGTCCGCGTCTTCCGGCCGGATCGGCCGGATCGTGATCTCCATGCCGTCGGCGAGCTTCCACACCTGGGTGAGCTGCGACGGGTAGGGATGGATCGCCATGTGGTCGTACGGGTCCGCAGTCGGCGACACGTTCTCGACCACGACGCGCGCATCGACAGCGACTGCGCCGTTCTCGTCCACGATCAGCGGATTGATCTCCATGCTGCGTATCCACGGCAGCTCGCAGACCATTTCCGAAACGCGCAGCAGCACCAGCTCGAGCGCTTCCATCTTGACCGCCGGCATTGAGCGGAACTCGGCCAGCAGCGGCGCCACGCGCGAGGTGCGGATCATGTCCGCCGCGAGATAGCTATTGAGCGGCGGCAGTGCCACGGCGCGATGGCGCCCGGCCTCGGCGCGGGTGCCGCCTTCGGAGAGCGTGATCACCGGCCCGAATACCTCGTCGCGCACCACACCGACGGTGAGCTCGCGGCCGTTCGGCTTAAGGATCATCGGTTCGATGGCGATGCCGTTGATGACCGCGTCGGGGCGGTTCTTCTTGACGTCCTCGTGGATCTCCTGGAAGGCGTTGCGCACCGCCAGCAGACTGTTCAGGTTGAGGCGCACGCCGCCCGAGTCGGTCTTGTGCTGGATGTTCGGCGAATCGATCTTCAGGGCCACGGGCAGCCCGAGTTCCTCGGCGTACACCATCGCCTCCGTCGCAGTGCGCGCCACGACGGTCTGCGCAATCGGAATGCGGAACGACGCGAGCAGCGCCTTCGACTCCATCTCGTTGAGCGTCGAACGACGCTCCGACAGCGCGGATTCGATCACCAGTCGCGCACTTTCGACAGAGGGCGGATCGAGATGCGACAGCGAGGCCGGCGTCTGCATCAGGAGCTTCTGGTTGCGGTAGAACGACGACAGATGGGAGAACAGTTCCACCGCCGGTTCCGGCGTGCGGAAGGTGGGAATGCCGGCCTCCTTGAACTGGCAGCGGCTGTCGCGCACCAGATCCTCGCCCATCCAGCAGGTGACGACGGGCTTGTCGGAATCCTTGGCCAGTTCAATGACTTTCTTCGCCACCTCGGTGGGCTCGGTCATCGCCTGGGGCGTCAGGATGGCCAGTACCCCATCGACCTGCTCGTCGGACATGCAGGCCTGCACCGCGGCCGCATAGCGCACAGGGTCGGAGTCGCCGACGATATCGAGCGGGTTGGCATGCGACCATGTCGCCGGCAGCACCTCGTTGAGCCGGGTGATGGTCGCGTCGGACAGGCGTGCCAGCGGGATGCGCAGATCCGCGGCACGGTCGGCCGCCATCACGCCGGGTCCGCCACCGTTTGTGATCACTGCAAGGCGGTTGCCGCGCGGGCGGAAGTGGGAAAACAGTGCGCTCGCGGCGGCGTACATCTGCCCCATGTTGTAGAGGCGCACCACGCCGGCGCGGCGCAGCGCAGCGTCGAACACGTCGTCGTCGCCGACCAGCATGCCGGTGTGGGACTTGATCGCCTGCGCGCCGCCGGGATGGCGGCCGACCTTGATCAGCAGCACCGGTTTCACCCGGGCTGCGGCACGCAGCGCGCTCATGAAGCGGCGCGCATGACGGATGCCTTCGACATAGAGAAAGATGTTCTCGGTCTTCGGATCCTGCACCAGAAAGTCGAGCACTTCGCCGATGTCGATGTCGGCTGCAGCGCCGATGGAGACGACACTGGAGAATCCGACGTTGTTCGGCCGCGCCCAATCGAGCAGCGAGGCGATCAGTGCGCCCGATTGCGAAATCAGGCCGATCGAACCCGGCAGTGCCGAACTGTGGGCGTAAGTCGCATTCAGGCCGATGCCCGGGCGGATGATGCCAAGGCAGTTCGGGCCGATCATCCGGATGCGGTGGCGGCGTGCGGTTTCCAATGCGGAACGTTCGAGCATGGCGCCGCGCGTGCCGGATTCAGCAAATCCGGCGGAAATGACCACGACGTATTTCACGCCAGCGCGGCCGCAGGCGTCGATGATGCCGGGCACCGTCTGCGCCGCGGTGGCGATGATGACCAGATCGAGTCGCTGCGGAATGTCCTCGACCGAGGGATAGGAAGCAATTCCGTAGATTTGTTCGTGCTTCGGGTTTACGGCAAAAAGCTTGCCTTTGAACCCGGCGTCGAGCATGTTCCGTATGATGAAATTGCCGACGGATTTCTCCGTTTCCGATGCGCCGATGATGGCGATCGACCGTGGCTCGAATAGCGGTGTCAGATAGTGCTGTTCATGCATGGTATTCGGGGCTTGGCGGTTGCGCCGCCTGACCGGTGTCAGTTGTCGTTCTGCAAACGATGGGCCGGATTTCGGCTGTGTTTTTCGCGCATCGGATGATCACGTTACTGCGATGCAGCAGGCGCAAGTTTGACATAGTTCAAGAAACGGGCTCGTGATTTATTGCAACGCACAATCCGGTGCGGTTCCTGCGCATCCTGCTGCGGTCGTGACCTCCATCCACAATAGGCAAGACACCGGAGAAAGCGAAGCGCTCGAAAGTGCGAATAGAATCCCGCGTTTCGGAATTCGCGTTTTGATCGCCATGAGCCATCACCCAGACCTGGAACGCCCCTCGCGCTGGGTCGAGCGCTTTGCGACGCTCCTTCCGTCCCGATCACACGTGCTCGACCTCGCATGTGGCGGGGGGCGCCATTCACGACTTTTTGCCGCGCGCGGGGCCGTGGTGATTGCCGTCGACAGGGATGCGCAGGCGATCGAGCGCCTGCGCGAGCAGCCAACGGTAACCGCCGTGTGCGCCGATCTGGAGAACGGGCCGTGGCCGTTTCCCGCAACCCGATTCGACGCCATCGTCGTGACGAACTATCTGCATCGGCCGTTGTTCCCCGTGCTGTGCGACAGCCTGCTACCGGGGGGCCTGCTGGTCTACGAAACCTTCATGCTGGGCAATGAACGATTCGGCAAGCCGTCGAACCCGGATTTCCTTTTGCGGCCGGGCGAATTGCTCGTGCATTGCGCGGGTCTGTCGGTACTTGCGTTCGAGCAGGGTGAAATCGACGACGTGAAGCCGGCGATGATCCAGCGGATCTGTGCGATCCGGTCCGACACGCCGGCTCTGCGCATTCCGTGATCAGGTGGTTTGGAGCAGGATCTGCCGGGCCAGTGCGTCGAGTGCCGGCGGCGAGAGGTCGTCCGTGACGTAGCGGGGCGCGTTGGTGAATCCGGCGAAGTTTCGGTTCTGCGAACGCTGGTAGAGAGGGTCGTAGTGCCGGTCGATGAATTCGCCGAACAGGCGCTTCAGATCGTGTACATCGGCCAGGGCCTTCCACTGCGCGAGCGTCTCGTTGCTCTGTACGGCCTTCATTGCGCCGATCTTGTCCTTGAGTGCCTCGACGTCGTCGCCAAGATAGGCATAGTCACGCAGCAGAAAGGCGATTCTCGCTTCTCGCGTGGCCTCGATTGCGATGCAGGGCGCGGCACGCATGTGATCGATCAGCGGTTCGGGAACCTGCACCAGGCCGATCTTGCGGCTTTCTGCTTCGACAAAGGTCGGGCGTGCAGGATCGAGCCGCCGCATCGTGGCGAGCAGGCGTGTTTCAAACTGCTTTTGTGACGGCTGGTCGATGCCCGGCAGGGCGCCCAGCACCGAGCCCTTGTGTGCGGCAAGCGCCTCGAGATCGATCGTTTGCGCGCCTTGGGCGGCGAGTGCCTCGATCAGCCGGGTCTTGGCGCTGCCCGTGGCACCGCAGATTACGCGCAAGTCCAGTCGCGGAGAGAGGCGGACGAGTTCATCGACGACATGCTGGCGGTAGCGCTTGTAGCCCCCTTCGAGCTGACAGGCGTCCCAACCGATCAGGCGAAACCAGGTGACGAACGAACCGCTGCGCTGGCCACCGCGCCAGCAGTAGATCAGGGGGCGCCAGGTTCTGGGGCGGTCGAGAAAGTTCGAGGTCAGTGCATCGGCGAGGTTGTGCGCGACCATGGCGGCGCCGAGCTTGCGCGCCTCGAACGGCGAAACCTGCTTGTAGATCGTGCCGATACGCTCGCGCTGGGCGTTGTCCAGCGCTGGGCAGTTGATTGCGCCGGGGATATGGTCTTCGGCGAACTCGGCCGGCGAGCGTACGTCGATGATGTCGTCGAACTCATCGATTGCCGCTATGCCAGCCACGCCCTGTCGGTGCTGCGTCATGGAGAAACCACTTCAGGTAAACCGCGATTGTGGCCCGGAAACGGCCGGTGTGGCGCCCTCACGCTATTTGCGCAGGAGCGGCTTGAGGGCTGGCCAGAGGGTATCGAGGATCTTGGGCTGCGCTTGCGCAGTCGGATGAATGCCGTCAGCCTGGAAGAAATCACGCCGGTCGGCGAAGCCATCCATCATGAACGGCACCAGCGCAATCTGCCGTGACTGTGCGACATCGGCGAAACTCCGCTGGAACTTCTGCGTGTAATCGGGGCCATAGTTCGGCGGCATGCGCATGCCGACCAGCAGCGTGCGCGCCCCGGCGCGACGCGACGACTGGATCATTCCTTCGAGGTTGCCGCGCATCGCCGACAGCGAGAGGCCGCGCAGGCCGTCATTGGCGCCGAGTGCGATAATCACGACCGACGGTTTGTGTTTCGCGATCGCGGCATCGATGCGCGACAAGCCGCCCGCGGTAGTTTCGCCGCTGATGCTGGCATTGACGACCGTGTAGTCGAGCTTCTCGCTGCGCAAGCGAGCGTCGAGCAGGGTGGGCCATGCCTCTTCGACGCGCAGCCCGTAGCCAGCCGACAGGCTGTCGCCGAAGACCAGTATCACGCGTGGTGCGGCGTGTGCCGCCGCGCTTAGCACCAGACAGAGACAGAACAGCATGGATCGCAACATCGATGAAACCCTCGTTCCCGTCATCGAAGCCGTCGACCTCGGGAAGGAGGTGCCGAACGGCGATGACCGGCTGGTGATTCTGCACGAGATCCGATTTGCTGTGCGCGCGGGAGAAGCGGTCGCCGTGCTCGGCGCATCGGGTTCCGGCAAGTCGACCCTGCTCGGGCTGCTCGCGGGGCTTGACACGCCGAGCGCGGGCACGGTCCGGATCGAGGGCGAGGATCTGTTTGCGATGGACGAGGATCGTCGCGCCGCGCTGCGCGGCCGGCTGGTCGGGTTCGTGTTTCAGTCGTTCCAGTTGCTGCCGGCCCTGACCGCACTGGAGAACGTGATGTTGCCACTGGAACTGGCCGGCAAGCCGGCGGCGCGCCAAGAGGCGACGCAATGGCTGGCGCGGGTCGGTTTGCGTGCCCGGCTTGGCCATTATCCGAAACACCTTTCCGGTGGGGAGCAGCAGCGGGTTGCGCTGGCGCGTGCCTTTGCCACGCGGCCGAGGTTGTTGCTCGCGGACGAGCCGACCGGAAACCTCGATGCCGCAACCGGCGCTTCGATCATCGACCTGATGTTCTCGCTGAATCGCGAGGAAGGAACGACCCTGGTGCTGGTGACGCACGATGAAGCAATCGCACAACGTTGCGACCGCTCGTTGCGCATTGCTGGCGGCCGGCTGGTCGGCAGCGATCCTCTAGCCGCGTGACGCGGCCTCGACCGCGAGCGCGCAAGCCACCCCGCTGCGCACTGCCGATTCCAGGGTGGCAGGGTAGGGAGATTGCGTGTAATCGCCGCAGAGGAAGATGCCGTCCATGTCAGTCTGGACCGATGGGCGCTGCAGGCCAGGGCGGCAGGAGAATGTTGCGCGCTTTTCGGCGATCATTTGCGTCCAGCGCGGTGGCGGCAGGCCGGCAACGATGCCGCAAAGCTCGCTGTGCAGCACCTGGGAAAGATCATCGCGCTGGATCGCCTGGTGTCGGCCGCTCGCGCTGATTACGACTGCGAGCAGTCCCGAGGGGCCGCCCAGCTGACCGCGGTCGAAAGCCCATTGACCGAATCCGCCGGTCATGCCGACCATGGGGGCGGGCAAGCGAGTTCCTTCCGGATAGGCGAGATAGACCGTATAAATCGGCTCCCAATCCAGTGCGCTGATCTGGCTTTTCTGCGCGAAGGTTTCCGGTAGTTCCTCCAGCAAAGTCGCGGCATGGTAGGGTGCAGTTGCGATCACGACGCCGGCATAGCGTTCCGGCAACGGCCCGCGGCCGGATTCGATGGTGAAACCCGACTTGCCCTGTACGATGCGGCGCACCGGCTCGCCGAGCCAGACTGTGTGGCCTTGGCGCTGCAGCCATTCGACGGCTGGCTGCGGGAACAGGCGCGTCAGATCGGTGCGAGGCAGGAGCATGTCCGATGACGTGCCATCGTCAAAGAGCGCGTCCTTCAGCACATTGGCGAATACCTGGGCTGATGCCTGCTCCGGTGGCGTATTCAGTGCGGAAACGCAGAGCGGCTCCCAAAGCAGCTGGCACAAACGGGGCGGCTGGCCGGCTTCGCCGAGCAGGCTTGCGACGGTCTGGTCCCCTGCAACGGCAAACCCGGTTCGACGCAGTGCGGACATCAGCCGAACAACCGCGCGCCTTTCCATCCAGGAAACGCCTCGCGCTCGCAGCAGCCCCAGAATCAGGTTGAAGGGCGGACGCACGCGAGCGGCGGTGAGTTCGAACTCGTTTGGGTAGCACAGGTTGAGCGGTCGGCGCAGCAGCAAACGCTCGGGGTTTGCACCGACGCGCCGCATCATCCGCAGCGTTTCGCGGTAGGCGCCTAGCAGGACGTGTTGGCCGTTGTCGAGCGCAAGCCCGCCGACTGCCACGACCCGCGCCCGGCCACCGGGGATGCGCGATGATTCGAACACGCTTACCGCAAACCCGCGCCCGACCAGCTCGACCGCGCAGCTCAGACCCGCATAGCCGGCGCCGATGACGGCTATCGGAATCGCGTGGCTCATGCCGTTATACCTTCAGCGAGGTGCGCCACGCGATCCAGAGCTTGCGCAGCGGCGTGAGTGCCGTGCGATGCGTCAGCACGCGGCAGCCGTCACGCCGGATTTCGTCGAGCAACGTGCGGTAAATCGCCGCCATGATCAAGCCGGATTTCTGGCTCTTGCGGTCGACTTGCGGCAACAGGGCGAGCGCCTGATCGTAGAATTTCTGTGCGCGTTCGATCTGAAACTCCATCAGCCGCATGAACGCCTCGGTGTGTCTTGCGTTCATGATGTCGCTCGCGGGTACGCCAAAGCGCTGGAGTTCGTCTACCGGCAGGTAGATGCGGCCGCGCCGCGCGTCTTCGCCGACGTCGCGAATGATGTTGGTGAGCTGAAAGGCGATGCCGAGGTCGTGCGCGTACTTCAGTGTTGCACGATCCTGGTAGCCGAATATTTCGGCAGCGAGCAGGCCGACGACCGCCGCGACGCGATAGCAGTAGAGCTGCAGGCCTTTGAAGTCGAGGTAGCGCGATTGCTGGAGATCCATTTCCATGCCGTCTATGATCTCGAGCAGTTGCTCCTGCGGTAGGCGGAATTCGTGAGCCGCGGATTGCAGTGCGAGGCCGACCGGATGTTCCGGTGTGCCATCGTGGATGCGTGCGGCTTCCAGGCGCCACCATGCGAGCTTGGCGGCGGCGATTTGCGGGTCGTTGCACTCGTCCACCACGTCGTCGACTTCACGGCAAAACGCATAGAGCGCCGTGATGGCGCGGCGACGGCGAGGTTCCAGGAACAGGAAGCTGTAGTAGAAGCTCGAGCCGCTCTGGGCGGCCTTCTGTTGGCAATAGTCGTCCGGGGTCATCCGTTTGGGCCGATTTGCGACACGCCACGCGAGGCGACGGTGCCGAAAAGTGCGCGGAATGATAGCAGAGGCCAATCACGGGCCGTCAGCACCGGGCGTCGCGCGAACACGTCGAAATCGACACGCTCGATCTTCTCGAGAATGCGCAGGCCGCCCGCGACCACCATGCGCAATTCCAGTCCGATTCGCCCGGGAAGCGTGCGTCCAAGCGGTGCGCCCTCGAACATCAGTCGGCGTGCGCGGTCGACCTCGAACTGCATGAGCGCACGCCAGCGATCGTCCGTGCGGCCTTCCGCGATCCACGACTCCGTGACGCCGAAGCGGGCAAGGTCGTCCTGCGGCAGATAAACGCGTGGCTTGCGCCAGTCGATTGCGATGTCTTGCCAGAAATTGATCAGTTGCAGCGCCGTGCAGATGCAGTCGGATTGGCGCAGGTTCTCGGGGGTTGCGGCACGATACAGATGCAACATCAGGGCACCGACCGGGTTGGCGGAGCGCCGACAGTAGTCGAGCAATTCGCAAAGATCGGTGTAGCGCTGTTTGACGACATCCTGCGAGAACGCGTCGAGCAGATCGCGAAAGGGCTGAAGCGGCAGCGCGTGTTCGCGGATCGACGCGCCGAGGCGTTCGAAAAGTGCCAGGCCGGATGGGCGTTGCTGTTCGATCGCATCGAGTTCTGCGCGATAGGTGTCGAGTTGCGCGAGACGGGCGTCTGCAGAGGCGTCGCCTTCGTCGGCTATGTCGTCCGCACTGCGAGCGAACGCATAGATGGCGGTTACCGGGCGGTGCAGACGGCGCGGCAAGAGAACCGACGCGACCGGAAAATTCTCGTAGTGATCGATCGGCATCGGGTCCGCACGGCTTGGGGAAATCTCTGGCGGCCGCTAGAATAGCAGGCCGCATGCGAAGGTGGCGGAATTGGTAGACGCACTGGATTTAGGTTCCAGCGCCGCAAGGCGTGAGAGTTCGAGTCTCTTCCTTCGCACCAGCTTTCCGGCCGGATTCAGTGTCGGCGCTTTTCCAGTTTCAGTTCCCGGGCGATTTCGACTGTTCCGTCCTCGCCGACCGCTTCGAGCCTGACGGCGAATCCCCATAGCCGGGCAATATGCTTGACCACTTCATCGGTGGCACTGCCCAGCGGGCGCCGATGGTACTCGTGATGACGCAGGGTCAGCATGCGGTCACCCCGCAGGTCGACATTCCAGACCTGGATGTTGGGTTCGCGCGAGCCGAGATTGTATTGATCTGACATGATCTTGCGGATCTTGCGGTAGCCCTGTTCGTCGTGAATGGCCGAGATCTTCAGGTTGTCGTTGTGGTCGTCGTCGAGGACCGCAAACAGTTTGAACTCGCGCATCAGCTTCGGTGACAGGTATTGCGCAATGAAGCTCTCGTCCTTGAAATTGCGCATCGCGAAGTCGAAGGTCTTGCGCCAGTCGCTGCCGGCGATCTCGGGGAACCAGGCGCGATCCTCGTCGGTCGGTTCCTCGCAGATGCGGCGGACATCCTTCCACATGGCGAACCCGAGTGCATAGGGGTTGATGCCGCCATAGTAAGGACTGTTGTAGGGCGGCTGCGCGACGACGCTGGTGTGATACTGAAGAAACTCCAGCATGAACGAATCGGCGAGCAGTCCCTGATCGTACAAGGTGTTGACCAGCGTGTAATGCCAGTAGGTGGCCCATCCTTCGTTCATTACCTGCGTCTGCCGCTGCGGGTAGAAGTACTGGGCGATCTTGCGCACGATGCGCACGATTTCCCGCTGCCACGGCTCCAGAAGCGGCGCGTTCTTTTCGATGAAATACAGCAGGTTCTCTTGCGGTTCCGACGGAAAGCGCACTTCATGTTCCCGTTCCTCGCGGGCTTCGCGGGCGGGCAGGGTGCGCCAAAGCGCGTTGACCTGAGATTGCAGGTACGCCTCGCGTTCCTTCTGGCGCTGCATTTCCTTGAAGAGCGACAACTTCGGCGGGCGCTTGTAGCGGTCGACGCCGACATTCATCAGGGCATGACAGGAATCGAGCAACAGTTCCACTTCCTCTTCGCCGTAGCGTTCCTCGCATTCCGCTACGTAGTTTCTCGCAAACAGGAAGTAGTCGATGATCGCGTCGGCGTTGGTCCAGGTGCGGAACAAGTAGTTGCCCTTGAAGAAGGAGTTGTGTCCGTAGGCGGCGTGTGCGATGACCAGCGCCTGCATGGTCATCGTGTTTTCCTCCATCAGGTACGAGATGCAGGGATCGGAGTTGATCACGATCTCGTAGGCGAGCCCCATCTGCCCGCGCTTGTAGCCCTTTTCGGTCGATAGAAAGTGCTTGCCGAATGACCAGTGGTGATAGTTCACCGGCATGCCTACCGAGGCGTAGGCATCCATCATCTGCTCCGAGGTGATGATCTCAATCTGGTTGGCGTAGGTGTCGAGTCCATATTCCCCGGCGACGCGGGCGATCTCGGCGTGATAGCGGTCGAGCAGTTCGAAAGTCCATTCGGACGCTGCCGGCAGTGGTACTTGCCTGTCGTTCATGCGAGCTTCTTCTTGAACAGTTCACGAAAGACGGGGTAGATGTCGGCGATGCCTTCAATCCGCTGCATTGCGAAGTTCTTGCAGGCTTCCTGCACCCCGATGTACTCGCGCCAGAGATTCTGCGGTTCCCCGGTAGTAATCTCTATGTAGGCGAAGTACTGGACGAAGGGCATGATCTCGTCCGCCAGTATCTGCCTGCAGATCGGCGAATCGTTCTCCCAGTTATCGCCGTCCGACGCCTGTGCGCCGTAGATGTTCCACATGCCGTTCGCGTAGCGTTCCCGGACGATGTCCCGCATCATCTCCAGCGCGCTCGATACGACGGTGCCGCCCGATTCGCGGGAGTGGAAGAAGTCGTTTTCGTCGACCTCCTGGGCTACCGTGTGGTGCCGTATGAACACGAGCTCGATGTGTTCGTATGTGCGTTTCAGGAACAAATAGAGCAGCATGAAGAAGCGTTTGGCAATCTGTTTTTTTTCCTCGTCCATCGAACCAGAGACGTCCATGACGCAAAACATCACGGCAGAGGTCGACGGTACCGGAACCTTGACCCGGTTGTTGTAGCGCAAGTCGAAACTGTCGATCCAGGGAATGTTCTCAATCTTGGATCGAAGCCGCTCGATGCGCTCCCAGCGGGCCTTGAGATCCGGGTGGTCCTCTGGCAGCGTTTTGGAAAGCTCGTCGATCTCGTCCTGCAATTGGCGGATTTCTTCCCGGTATGGACCTCCCAGAGCGAGGCGTCGGCCCAGGGCGCCTCTCAAGGAGCGGACGACATTGATATTGGCCGGCACACCATCGGACGTAAAACCGGCGCGCACGGACTTGTTCTCTACCAGCCGCGCGAGTTGCGTCTTGACCAGATTCGGCAGTGCGAGATCGTCGAAGAAGATATTCAGGAATTCTTCCCGTGAAAGCTGGAAGACGAAGTCGTCCTCGGACTCCCCCTCGTTCGACGCACCCTTGCCGCGTCCCTGGCCGCCACCCATCGGTCGCTGCACTTCGTCGCCGGTCGCGAACTGATCATTGCCGGCATAGATCGTCTCCCACTCTCCCTCGTGGGCATGGCCGAATTGCGGCTCGGAAAGATCCTTCGAGGGAATGGAAATACTCTCGCCGTTGTCGATATCGGTGATGCTGCGGCCGGAAATGGCATCCGACACCGCCTTGCGAATCTGGCCCTTGAAGCGGCGGAAGAATCGCTGGCGGTTGACGGCGCTCTTGTTCTTGCTGTCGAACCTTCGGTCGATGATGCGGAACACGGGGACTCCCGCTCAGCTCGATTTGCGCACGCGCAGATACCACTCCGACAATAGACGGACCTGCTTCTCTGTGTAGCCCTTTGCCATCATGCGATTGACGAAGTCGGCGTGCTTCTTTTGCTCGTCGGCGCTGGCCTTCGCGTTAAACGAAATCACCGGCAGAAGCTCCTCGGTGTTGGAGAACATCTTCTTCTCGATCACGGCGCGCAGCTTCTCGTAGGAGGTCCACGACGGGTTCTTGCCGTCGTTCTTGGCGCGGGCACGAAGGACGAAATTCACCACTTCGTTACGGAAATCCTTCGGGTTGCTGATGCCCGCCGGTTTTTCGATCTTCTCGAGTTCGTCGTTCAGTGCATTGCGGTCGAGGATTTCGCCGGTGTTCGGGTCGCGGTATTCCTGGTCCTGTATCCAGAAGTCGGCATAGGTCACGTAACGATCGAATATGTTCTGGCCATACTCGGAGTAGGACTCGAGGTAGGCCGTCTGGATCTCCTTGCCGATGAATTCCGCATAACGCGGCGCGAGGTACTCCTTGATGAAGCCCATGTACTTCTGTTCGACCTCGGGCTGAAACTGCTCCTGTTCGATCTGCTGCTCGAGCACGTACATCAGATGTACCGGATTGGCAGCGACTTCGCGGTGATCGAAATTGAATACTTTCGACAGCGTCTTGAACGCAAACCGCGTGGATAGTCCGGTCATGCCTTCGTCCACGCCCGCATAGTCCCGGTACTCCTGGTAGGACTTGGCCTTTGGGTCGGTGTCCTTGAGGTTCTCGCCGTCGTAGATGCGCATCTTGGAGAAGATGCTGGAATTCTCGGGTTCCTTGATGCGAGAGAGAACCGCGAACTGCGCCATCATTCGCAGTGTGTCGGGCGCGCAGGGCGCATCGCCGAGGGAACTGTTGGTGATGAGCTTCTGGTAGATTTTGATCTCCTCTGTCACTCGCGTGCAGTAGGGCACCTTCACGATATAGATGCGGTCGAGGAAGGCCTCGTTGTTTCGGTTGTTGCGAAAGGCCTGCCATTCAGATTCATTCGAGTGGGCCAGAATCACGCCGTCGAAAGGTATTGCACCGAAGCCCTCGGTGCCCTTGTAGTTGCCTTCTTGCGTTGCGGTGAGTAGCGGGTGCAGCACCTTTATCGGTGCCTTGAACATTTCGACGAATTCGAGCAAGCCGCGGTTCGCAAGGCAAAGGCCGCCGGAGAAGCTGTAGGCGTCCGGATCGTCCTGCGAGTACTGTTCGAGCTTGCGGATGTCAATCTTGCCAACGAGCGAAGAAATGTCCTGATTGTTTTCGTCGCCGGGTTCGGTCTTGGCGACCGCAATCTGCTGCAAGACGGATGGCGTGCGCTTGACGACGCGGAACTTCGTGATATCACCGCCGTACTCGTGCAGGCGTTTCACTGCCCAAGGCGACATGATGTTGTTCAGGTACCGGCTCGGAATGCCATAGTCCTGCTCGAGTATGTTCCCGTCCTCGGTTGCGTTGAACAGTCCAAGCGGCGACTCATGGACGGGCGAACCCTTGAGCGCATAAAACGGTACTTTCTCCATCAACGATTTGAGTTTCTCGGCGAGGGAAGACTTGCCGCCACCAACCGGGCCGAGCAGGTACAGAATCTGTTTCTTTTCCTCCAGGCCCTGAGCGGCATGTCGGAAATATGACACGATGTTCTCGATTACTTCCTCCATTCCGTAAAACTCCCGGAAGGCGGGATAGATCTTGATGATCTTGTTGGAGAACATGCGGGATAGACGGGGATCAAGACGCGTGTCTACCAGTTCGGGTTCGCCCATCGCCATGAGCATCCGTTCGGCTGCCGTGGCGTATGCGGAGCGATCTGTTCTGCAAATATCGAGGTAGTCCTTGATCGAAAGCTCTTCTTCCTTGCCGGCGTCGTAGCGGGATTGGTAGCTGCTGAATATGGTCATTGACGTACCTCCATCAGGGTCTGATCCGGAAATGACGTGCATTGCCCTGAACATGCCTGTCTCTGCAATTCAGGTTGCACTCGCCAGCGCTGGCTTCCGACGCGTTCGTTCGGAACGCGGCCAAGAGGCTTGAATGCGATCGACCTACTGCAATGCAAGGTATCGACCCCGCCCGGCGAATCAACTCTCCTATATCGATAATGCGACATGCGAACAAGTTCCGCCAGTTCTTTGTAGCGGATCGAAAAAACCTCTGCCTGCCCGCTCCATGATGTCATCTATCGCGGGATGGAGGTCCGCGATTCACACAGGTTGGCTGGCCAAGCTTCGGGCCGGTGTGCGAGCAGGTGCCAAGTTGCGGAATCCATTGAACAAACGGCTAAGGGGCAGGTTTCCGCGGCGGCGCGACGAGGGTGTGGTTGTGCTAGAATCGATCGGAAATCCGATCAGTGGACAGCGTATGAACCGCAAACGCGGGTTGTCGCTGGTGTCGAGGCCGGCATCCCTCCACAGAATGCCAATCCACCGATCGATAACATGACGCGAAACGGATATCCGCTGCCGGCATTCGACAAGGCATTTTTGCAACTGGACAGTTTTCATGCAGGCTACTGAGCAGACAAGTAACGGACTTGAGCGCCGGCTCGATATGGCGGTTCCCATGGCGGCGATAGAGAAGGATGTCGAGGAGCGACTGAAACGGCTTGCACGAACGGTCAAGCTGGCTGGCTTCCGGCCGGGTAAGGCTCCCTTGAAATTGGTTGCTGCTCAGTATGGTTCGCAGGTCCGCTCTGAGGTGGTAGGCGAAGCAGTCAACAAGTGCTTTGGCGAAAAGGTGCGCGAGCAAAATCTGCGCGTTGCTGGTTACCCGCAGATCGAACAGAAGGCGGGTTCTCCCGAGAGCCTGGAGTTCAGTGCGGTTTTCGAGGTGTATCCGGAGATTGCCTTGGGAGACATCTCCGGCAAAGGCATCGAGAAACCGGTTCTGGCGGTGGGCGAGGCCGAGGTAGACAAGACCATCGAGGTGTTGCGCAAGCAGCGTCAGGTTTTCGAGAAGGTGGATCGCATTGCAAGCGAGGGTGACCAAGTCATCGTCGACTTTACCGGGCGAAAAGGCGGAGAGATTTTCCAAGGGGGCACTGCAACCGATTTCGGATTCGTGATCGGCGTGGGGCAGATGCTCAGGGACTTCGAGACCGCTGTGACCGGAATGGCCATCGGGCAGACGAAGTCTTTCGATCTCACTTTCCCCGAGGACTATCACGCGGACGATCTGAAGGGTGTAACCGCCCAGTTCGAAATCACTCTCAAGGAGGTGCGTGAGGCGCGCTTGCCGGCGCTGGATGCCGACTTTGCTCGCGCGCTGGGAGTGGCCGATGGCGATCTCGAAAAAATGCGGGCCGAGGTGAGGGCGAATCTTGAACGTGAGGTCAAGAAACGCATCAGCGTGCGGCTCAAGGAACAGGTGATGGACCTGCTCCTGGCGGTGAATCCGATAGAGGTGCCGAAGGCGCTGGTCGAGCTTGAGTCACGTCACATGGCCGAGAATGCGCGTCAGGACATGGCACAGCGTGGCATGGATGTCTCGAAGATGCCGATCCAGGCCGAATGGTTTGCTGACCAGGCGGTGAGGCGTGTACGGTTGGGGCTGCTCCTCGCGGAGATCGTCAAGAAGCACGAGTTGTTCGCGAAACCCGAGCAGATTCGCGCCCAGGTTGAGGAGTTTTCCCAGAGCTACGAGGATCCCGCTTCTGTCGTGCGCTGGTACTACGGCGATCAGCAGCGCATGGCTCAGGTCGAAGCGCTGGTGGTCGAGGAAAACGTGGTGGCGTGGGTGCTTGCCAACGCGCTGGCCAGCGACAAAACCGTTTCGTTCGATGAATTGATGGGCGCAGCAGCGTGAGTTGCTCGGACAGAGAGGCTTCCATGGATTTCGGCAAATCGGGCGGGGCGTCGTGGGATCCCCAGGGGCTTGGCATGGTGCCCATGGTGATCGAACAAAGTGGAAGGGGTGAGCGCGCTTACGATATCTACTCGCGCCTGCTCAAGGAAAGGGTCGTGTTCCTTGTCGGACCGGTAAACGACGTGACCGCCAATCTGATCGTTGCGCAATTGTTGTTCCTGGAATCAGAGAATCCCGACAAGGACATCTATTTCTACATCAATTCGCCTGGTGGTTCCGTTACGGCTGGCATGGCGATCTACGACACGATGCAGTTCATCAAGCCGGATGTTTCCACCCTGTGTATTGGCCAAGCTGCCAGCATGGGGGCATTTCTTCTGGCCGCAGGCGCCAAGGGGAAGCGGTATTGCCTGCCTAACTCCCGTGTCATGATCCACCAGCCAATGGGTGGATTCCAGGGGCAGGCATCCGACATCGAGATTCATGCACGCGAGATCCTGACGCTGCGTGCGAAGCTGAATGAAATCCTATCTAAGCATACCGGGCAGCCTATCGAGCGCATCGAGAAGGACACGGACCGCGACAATTTCCTTTCGGCCGATCAATCCGTGGAGTATGGTCTAGTCGATAAGGTATTGTTGAATCGGGCTCAGGCATCCTGAGCTTCGCACGGACGGAGACGAACACATGTCGGACAAGAAGTCAGGCAGCGAAAAGCTACTTTACTGCTCGTTTTGCGGTAAGAGCCAGCATGAAGTCCGTAAGCTGATCGCGGGTCCGTCCGTTTTCATCTGTGACGAATGCATTGAACTCTGCAACGACATCATTCGGGATGAAATCAATAATGATGCCGGTGGCAAGGGCGCCAAGGGCGATCTTCCCACGCCGCAGGAAATCTGCGCGATTCTCGATCAGTATGTGATCGGACAACCAAGTGCCAAACGCATTCTTTCGGTCGCTGTTTACAACCACTACAAGCGCCTCAAGCATTTGTCGAAGAGCGACGATGTCGAGCTCGCCAAGAGCAACATCCTGCTGATCGGGCCGACCGGCTCCGGAAAGACGCTGCTTGCACAGACGCTCGCGCGGCTGCTCAACGTGCCGTTTGTGATGGCTGATGCGACGACGCTTACTGAAGCGGGATACGTCGGGGAGGATGTCGAGAACATAATCCAGAAGCTGCTGCAAAAATGCGACTATGAAGTCGAAAAGGCGCAGCAGGGTATCGTCTACATTGACGAGATCGACAAAATCTCTCGCAAATCGGACAACCCGTCGATCACGCGCGACGTGTCGGGTGAGGGCGTACAGCAGGCACTGCTGAAGCTGATCGAGGGCACCGTGGCTTCCGTGCCGCCGCAGGGAGGGCGCAAGCACCCGAATCAGGATTTCGTGCAGGTCGATACGACGAACATCCTGTTCATCTGCGGCGGGGCGTTCGACGGGCTCGACAAGGTAATACGCAATCGCAACGAGCAAGGTGGCATAGGGTTCGGTGCCGAGGTGAAGAGCCGGGACACCAAGGATGTCAGCGAGGCGCTGCGCATGGTTGAGCCGGAAGATCTGATCAAATACGGGCTGATCCCCGAGTTTGTCGGCCGTTTACCGGTAGTTGCGACGCTACATGAATTGAGCGAAGACGCTCTGATCGAAATCCTCATTGCGCCAAAGAACGCCCTGATCAAGCAGTATCAGAAGCTCTTCTCCATGGAGGGGGTGGAACTTGAGGTTCGCCCTCCCGCGCTCCAGGCGATTGCGCGCAAGGCGCTCAAGCGCAAGACGGGGGCGCGTGGCCTGCGTTCGATTCTGGAAGCAGCCCTTCTCGACATTATGTATGAACTCCCGAACATGGAAAATGTCTCAAAGGTCGTGGTCGACGAGTCGATGATCGAAGGTGGCGGCAAACCGATACTGATTTACGCCGATCAGCCCAAGGTAGCGGGCTCGAACTGACCTTCTTCCTTGTTTCACCTGACGGTTTCGGCCGGCAAATCAGGGCGAGTGTTCCTTTTCGCGTAGCTTGAACTTCGTTTTCCCGGCCCAATATAGCCGAGGAAACCTCATTCAGAAGGAACTGCCATGTCAAGCACGCTTGACCCCCAAGAGAGTCTGGAACTTCCCCTACTGCCATTGCGGGATGTCGTAGTTTTTCCGCACATGGTAATCCCCCTGTTCGTGGGGCGGCCCAAATCGATCAAGGCGCTTGAAACGGCAATGGAAGCCGGCAAGAGCATCTTGCTGGTGGCGCAAAAATCCGCGGCAAAGGATGAGCCGGCCGAGGAAGATCTCTACCGGATTGGCTGTATTGCCAATATCCTTCAGATGCTGAAGTTGCCTGACGGCACCGTCAAGGTGCTTGTCGAAGGCACGCAGCGCGCCCAAGTGGAACAAGTCGAGGATCTTCGCTCGCTGTTTGTCGCGCGAGTCACACCGGTCGCAACCGACGACGGAACGAATCACGAGGTCGAGGCGATGCGTCGGGCGATCATCAGCCAGTTCGACCAGTACGTCAAACTGAACAAGAAGATTCCGCCGGAAATTCTGACCTCGCTGGCCGGTATCGAGGAGCCGGGGCGGCTCGCGGATACGATCGCGGCGCATCTGCCTCTCAAGCTCGAACAAAAGCAGGAGATTCTCGAGTTGTTCGGGGTGTTCGAGCGGCTCGAGCGGTTGCTCACCCAACTGGAAACCGAACTGGATATTTTGCAGGTCGAAAAGCGGATCCGCGGGCGCGTCAAGCGCCAGATGGAGAAAAGCCAGCGCGAGTATTACCTGAACGAACAGGTCAAGGCCATCCAGAAGGAACTCGGCGAGGGCGACGAAGGTGCCGATCTCGAAGAAATCGAGAAGAAGCTAAAGAGCGCCGGCATGTCCAAGGAGGCCATGAACAAGGCGACTTCGGAGCTCAAGAAACTGAAGCTCATGTCGCCGATGTCTGCCGAGGCGACTGTCGTGCGCAACTACATCGAAACCTTGACCAACCTCCCGTGGCGCAAGAAGTCGCGGGTGAGCAAGGATCTTTCCGGGGCCGAACAGGTGCTGGACAAGGATCACTACGGTCTGGAAAAAGTCAAGGAGCGCATCCTCGAATACCTCGCCGTGCAGCAGCGCGTCGACAAGCTCAAGGCGCCGATCCTTTGCCTCGTAGGACCTCCCGGTGTGGGCAAGACGTCGCTCGGGCAATCCATCGCGAAGGCGACGAACAGGAAGTTCGTGCGCATGTCGCTTGGAGGCGTGCGCGACGAGGCCGAAATTCGTGGGCACCGGCGCACCTATATCGGTTCGATGCCCGGCAAGATCCTGCAGAACATGACCAAGGTCGCTGTCCGTAACCCGCTGTTCCTCCTGGACGAAGTTGACAAGATGGGCCAGGACTTCCGCGGCGATCCGTCGTCGGCTCTGCTCGAAGTGCTGGATCCCGAACAGAATTCGACCTTTGTTGACCACTATGTTGAGGTCGAATACGACCTTTCCGATGTCATGTTCGTCGCGACGGCGAACACACTCAATATTCCTGCACCGTTGCTGGACCGCATGGAAGTCATCCGTCTTTCGGGCTATACGGAGGATGAGAAGGTCAACATCGCACAGCGCTATCTACTGCCCAAGCAGGTCAAGAACAACGGCCTGAAAAAGGAAGAGATCTCGGTAACCGAGGATGCATTGCGCGACATCGTCCGCTACTACACACGTGAAGCCGGCGTGCGCAGCCTCGAGCGCGAAGTCTCGAAGATCTGCCGAAAGGTGGTCAAGTCACTCGTGTTGAAGAAGCGCAGTTCGAAGGTTGTGGTGAACGAAAAGAACCTCGACAAGTACCTTGGCGTGCGGCGCTATACGTTCGGGATGGCCGAGAAGGAAAACCAGGTCGGCCAGGTTACCGGCCTTGCTTGGACTGAAGTCGGCGGCGAACTGTTGACGATCGAGGCCGTCGTGCTTCCCGGCAAGGGAAAGACGATGACCACAGGGAAGCTCGGCGAGGTCATGCAGGAGTCGATCCAGGCCGCCTTGTCGGTGGTGCGCAAGCGCAGCAAGACGCTCGGAATCGCGGATTCCTTCTATGAGAAATCGGACATTCATATCCACCTGCCGGAAGGTGCAACGCCGAAGGATGGCCCGTCGGCCGGTATCGCGATCTCGACAGCGCTCGTGTCCGTGCTGAGCGGCATTCCGGTACGTGCTGACGTCGCCATGACAGGTGAGATCACGCTTCGCGGCGAGGTGCTGCCGATCGGAGGGTTGAAGGAGAAGCTGCTCGCGGCAGTGCGCGGCGGAATCCGCGTCGCGCTGATTCCCGAGGAAAACGTGAAGGATCTGACCGAGATCCCCGAGAACATCAAGAACGTACTTGAAATCGTTCCGGTGAAGTGGATCGATCAGGTTCTGGAGCTTGCACTCGAACGCAAGCCGGAACCGTTGGCCGATACGCCGACGGATCCGTCGCTGGCGCCTGTGGGTGACAATGCGGCGGCGGGAACCGTGATCACCCACTGAAGAGCATCCAGTCGCTCCAGGTTCATTGACGCGCCCTCCGCGAGGTATCGCGGAGGGCGCGTTGCCGTTTCTGGGGCTGCACCGCAGCACCGAAGCCCCGAGCTTGACACAAGGATTTGCCGCTTGCTATAAACCTTCGCGGTATACTTCCCAGACGTTTCGCTATGATGTTTTGATTCCCGATGAACGTCTGATGCGACACCCGAGACATCTCCACTACCAATGCACAACTAGGGGGCTTAAGTGAATAAATCCGAACTGATCGATCACATCGCCAAGAAGGCCGACATTTCCAAGGCGGCTGCCGGGCGCGCTCTGGATGCGGCAATCGAGTCGGTCAAGACTTCGCTGAAGAAGGGTGGGATGGTTACGCTGGTTGGTTTTGGCACGTTTTACGTGGGCAAGCGCGCGGCGCGCACTGGCCGCAATCCTCGCACTGGCGCCAATATCAAGATCAAGGCAGCCAAAGTTCCAAAGTTCCGCGCAGGCAAGGCACTCAAGGATGCGGTAAACTAACAGCTTCGTCACGCATCCGGTCGCCCGGAATGTTGGCGCGGTCGGGTGCTTAGCTCAGTTGGTAGAGCGTCGCCCTTACAAGGCGAATGTCGGCGGTTCGAACCCGTCAGCACCCACCAACAGCACTTTGAAAGGCGAACCTCGGTTCGCCTTTCTTGCTTTGCGGATCGGCCCCGGTTCGCCGTTCCTCAACTTCTCGATTGAAGTCATATGTTCGATACCGTTCGCAACAACAAGAAACTCGCTCAGATTATTCTTGGACTCGTTTCGTTGACGTTTGCATTCTTCGGAATCGAGGCTTACGTCAAATCTCCTGGTGCCGGCGGCGAAGTTGCACGCGTCGGGAAGATTCGCGTTTCTCACGGCGAGTTTGCCGAGGCGCAACGAAATCAGCAGGACCGGATGCGCGAAGTCCTCGGCAAGCAGTTCGATCCGAAGATGCTCGACAACCCCGAAGCGCGGCGCGCGGTTCTCGAGTCGGTGATCAACCAGAAGTTGCTGGCGCTCGAAGCGAGCGGTGCGCGGCTCGGCGTGTCGGATGAACAGCTGCGGGACTTCATATCGACGGCTCCAGCGCTTCAGGAGAATGGCAAGTTCTCGTCTGCGAAGTACGACGCGCTGGTTCGTTCGCGTGGCATGAGCCGCGAGGGCTTCGAGCAGACGCTGCGACAGGATCTGGTGCAGCAGCAACTTGTCGGCGCGATTACCGAGAGCGGTTTTTCGGCCAGGGCATTGGCCGAACACTGGGTCGCGCTGCAGGTCGAGGAGCGCGAGTTTGCTCAAGTTCAGATCAAGCCCGAACAATTCGTAGCGCAGGTCAAACTGGCGCCGGATGCGGTGCAAAAGCACTACGAGGCAAACCGCGCACAGTTCGAAACACCCGAGCAGGTGAAGGCAGAGTTCGTGACGCTCTCCCTCGACTCGCTGATGCATCAGATCAGCGTGACGGACGACGAGATCAAGTCGTGGTATGACGGCCACCCCGATCGTTACCAGCAGGCCGAAGAGCGGCGTGCAAGCCATATCCTGATTCCGTTGTCGAAGGATGCGTCAGAAGCCGATCAAAAGGCAGCGCGCGACAAGGCAGGCAGCCTGCTGAAGGCGGCGCGAGCCAATCCCGGTGATTTCGCGAAACTTGCAAAGGAGAACTCAAAGGATCCGGGATCGGCGCAGAACGGCGGCGACTTGGGCTTCTTCGCGCGGGGTGCAATGGTCAAGCCCTTCGAGGACGCGGCGTTCGCCCTCAAGGTCAACGAAATCAGCGATGTCGTTCAATCCGATTTCGGCTTGCACATCATCAAGCTCGCGGAAATCAAGCCGGCAAAGTCTCGCCCTATCGAGGAGGTTCGTGGCGAGATCGCTGACGAACTCAAGCGCGCGGCCGCGGGGCGCAAGTACGCGGAGGCTGCCGAGCAGTTCACCAACGCCGTCTACGAGCAGGCGGACAGCCTGAAGCCCGTCATCGAAAAGTTCAAGCTCACGGCCCAGACGACTGACTGGATAGGCAAGGCCGGGCAGGGCGCCGGCAAGCTTTCGAATCCCAAGGTCATTGCCGCGCTGTTCGGCGACGATGCGATCAAGAACAAGCGCAACACCGAGGCCATCGAGATTGCGCCGAATACGCTGGTATCAGCGCGGGTACTCGAGCACAAGCCGGCTGCGTTGCGCTCGCTCGAAGAAGTCCGCGCAGACATCGAGAAACAATTGACGTTGGTGGAAGCCGGTAAGCTTGCGCAACAGGATGCAGCCGCAAGGCTGGAGAAGCTCAGGAAGGGAGAGTCTGTCGACATCGCCTGGAGCGAAGCGCGCAAGATCACGCGCAACGGAATGCCGGGTGTTTCGCCTGAAGGAGTGCGCTCGCTGTTCAAGGTCTCGCCCGACAAGCTGCCGGCGTATGCCATGGCCGAATCGCCCATTGCCGGCACGTTCCTTTACAAGGTGACGGCCATCAACAAACCCGCGATCAAGCCGGATGATCCCAGGCTGAAATCGGCGCAGTCGCAACTCGCGCAGGCTTCGGGGGGTGCAGAGCTGGATGCCTATCTTGCAGCCCTGCGGACGCGCTACAAGGTGGAGGTCAATCTGGCCGCGCTGGAGGCCAGGCAGCAACCCTGATGACCAGGGCGCCCGATAGCAAAACGCCGGCAATGCCGGCGTTTTGCTATCGGGTCCTTCACGAGATCATTCGGGGTTGCCCAGCGCCGTCGTGTTGAACCCTGCATCGACATAGGTCACCTCGCCGGTAACGCCGCTGGCGAGATCGCTGCAGAGGAAAGCGGCGACGTTGCCGACTTCGTCGATCGTCACGTTGCGGCGCAGCGGCGCGTTGTGTTCGTTGTATGCGAGCAGCTTGCCGAAGCTGCCGATGCCGGATGCCGCGAGCGTCTTGATCGGACCGGCCGACACCGCATTTGCGCGAATGCCCTTGGGGCCGAGTGACGCGGCAAGGTAGCGCACCGATGCCTCGAGGCTCGCCTTGGCCATGCCCATGATGTTGTAATTGGGCATCGTGCGCACCGCACCGAGGTAGGACAAGGTCAGCACCGCCGCATTGCGACCCATCATCAACGGCAGGCCGGCCTTGACCAGCGCGGGAAAGCTGTAGGCGCTAATCTCATGCGATATCCGGAACGCCTCGCGGGACAGGCCGTCGAGAAAGTCCCCGTCCAGTGCATCGCCGGGCGCAAACGCGATCGAATGGACAATGCCGTCCAGTCCGTCCCAGGATCTGCCGAGTTCCGCGAACAGGCCGCTGATCTGCGCGTCGTCGGAGACGTCGCACGGGAAGATCAACGTCGAGCCAAATTCGCCGGCCATCCTGGCCACGCGATCCTGGAATCGGTCATTCTGGTAAGTGAAGGCGAGTTCGGCGCCCTCGCGGTGCATCGCACGCGCAATGCCGTAGGCGATCGACCGGTTCGACAACAGGCCGGTGATAAGGATGCGCTTGCCGGCAAGAAAACCCATGGCGGGGAACCCCTGTCATTTAAGTTGGGCGAATTATATCCGATGCCTCTGCGTCGCCGTCGGGTGGTCCGGTCGGGCCGCGCGGCGCGGCCGCTTCCGCTACACTCGCGCCATGCGCCGATTCGCCACCGGACTTGCCCGCGGACTCGTTCCAGTCGTCCTCGCATGCGTTGCGGCACTCACGGCCGCCTGCAGCGAGGTGTGGAACGACCCGTATCCGGCGACCGACCGCGGGCGCAACATTCTCTACGCCGCCTTCACCGAACGTCCCAAGCACCTCGATCCGGTGCAGTCTTACAGCGAGGACGAGGCTGGGTACAACGCGCAGATCTACGAGCCGCCGCTGCAGTACCACTACCTGCGTCGACCCTACGAGCTGGTGCCCCTGCTCGCGGAATCGGTGCCCAGGCCGCGCTACTACGACAGTCAGCACCGCGAGGTCGCGGCCGATGCGGCCGAGGTTGCCTATGGGATCTACGACATCCGCATTCGGCCGGGCGTGCGCTACCAGCCGCACCCGGCGCTCGCGCGCGACGCGAACGGCGCACTGTTGTATCACGCGCTGTCGGCGCAGGATCTCGCAGGCAAGCGCAGGCTCGTGGATTTCCGCGAAACCGGCACGCGCGAGCTGCATGCCGAGGACTTTGCCTACCAGATCAAACGGCTTGCCCATCCGCGCCTGCATTCGCCGATTTTCGGCCTGATGAGCGAGTACATCGTCGGACTGAAGGAATTGTCGGACACGTTGCGTGACGCCGACAAAGCGCTCGCTGCCCAGGGCAAATCCGGTGCATGGCTCGATCTCGCGCAATACCCTCTTTCCGGGGTCGAGGTGGTCGATGCGCAAACCTACCGCATCAAGGTCAAGGGGCGCTACCCGCAGTTCGTGTACTGGCTTGCGATGAGCTTCTTCGCGCCGGTACCGCGAGAGGTCGATCGCTTCTATTCGCAGCCCGGCATGGCCGAGAAGAACCTCGTGCTCGACTGGTATCCGGTCGGTACCGGTCCGTACATGCTCACCGAGAACAATCCGAATGCGCGGATGGTGCTCGAACGCAATCCGAACTACCACGGCGAGACCTACCCGACCGACGGCGAAACAGCCGATCATGCGGCGAGGTTGCTCGTCGACGCCGGGCGTGCGCTGCCCTTCATCGATCGCGTGGTGTTCACCCGGGAAAGGGAAGGCATTCCTTACTGGAACAAGTTCCTGCAGGGCTACTACGACGAATCCGGCATCTCGTCCGACAGTTTCGACCGTGCAGTGCGCGTGTCAGTCGAAGGCGAGGCGAGCGTGTCGCCCGAGATGGCCGACAAGGGCATCCAGCTTGAAACGGCGGTGTCGACGGCCTCGCGCTACTTCGCCTTTAACTGGCTCGACCCGGTAGTTGGCGGGGCCGCCGGCGAACGTGCGAAGAAGTTGCGCCAAGCCATCTCGATCGCGCTCGACTGGGAGGAGTTCATTTCGATCTTCGCCAACGGCCGCGGCATTGCCGGGCAGGGACCGATTCCGCCCGGGATCTTCGGATTCATCGAGGGCGAGCACGGCGTGAATCCGGTCATTTACGACTGGACACCGGGCGGCCCGAGGCGCAAGTCGATCGACGTTGCGCGCAAGCTGCTCGCCGAGGCGGGTTATCCGAACGGGCGCGACGAAAAGACTGGTCAGCCACTTACCCTGACGCTCGATACCACCGAGCGCGGGCCGGACGACAAATCGCGACTCGACTGGCTGCGCAAGCAATTCGCCAAACTTTCGATCCAGCTCGAAATCCGGGGCTCGGACTACAACCGTTTTCAGGAACGCGTGCGCAAGGGCGCAGCGCAGATGTTCATCTGGGGCTGGAACGCCGATTATCCGGACCCGGAAAACTTCCTCTTTCTCTTCCTTACGCAACAGAGTCGCGCGAAGCTCCAGGGAGAGAACGCCGCCAATTATTCCAACGCCGAGTTCGACCAGCTCTACGAGCGCATGCGACTGATGGACAACGGCACCGAGCGGCAGGCGATCATCGATCGCATGATTGCCATCCTGCGCGAAGATGCGCCGTGGTCCTTCGGCTTCCATCCCAAGGACTACAGCCTGCGCCACGCGTGGACCGGTAACTCCAAGCCGAACCAGATGGCGCGCAACACGCTCAAGTACCAGAAGATCGACACCGCGCTGCGCGCGCAACGCCGCACCGAATGGAACCGGGTCGTGCTGTGGCCGCTCGGCCTCATGGTGCTGCTGTTCGCGGCAGCGATTGCCCCTGCGGTGATCGCGCTGCGGCGTCGCGAACGGGCGCAGGCCCTGCCGGTGAGCCGTTGATGGTGCCCCTGTCCGTGCCGACATCCAGCGCAATCGCCGATCGCCTGGCGCGGCTCGACGACCTGCTCGAGACGCACGCCGACCTCTGGCGTCCGCAGGTATACAAGCTTGAATCGCCGGCCTGGTGCGAACGCCATCCGCAACTTGTCGCGAACCTGCTGGCGTTGCCCGATCATGACGTCGACGTCCTGATGGCGGATCACGGCGCACTGATCGATTTCGTCGCGCGTGCCGTGCCGACGATCCGACGAGCAGCGCCGCTGATCGAACTGCCGCCTTCCGAAAACCATGGATTGCCGCAACCCGGGCCGCATGCGATGCGCGACGTGCCGGGACGCAAGGCGGCGCAGATCGAGCGCTTTGCGGCGGCCGTCGGCCATTGCGCCATGCCCGTGGTGGAGTGGTGCGCAGGCAAGGGCCATCTCGGCCGAAGGCTGGCGCTGTCGTACGGCGCGCTGGTCACCAGCCTGGAAGTCGACGCCCGGTTGTGCGACGAGGGCCGTGCGCTGGCGCGGCGCGACGGTATCGACACCCAGCGCTTCGTCACGGGCGACGTATCCGGCCCTTTTGCGCGCGGCCATCTGCGCGAACGACATGCGGTCGCGCTGCATGCCTGCGGGGATCTGCATCGCGCGTTGCTGGAGCAGGCGGTCGAGGACGGCGCGGGCGCGATTCACCTCGCGCCCTGCTGTTACCACAAGGTCGCGACGCCTGCGCGCGCGGTGATGGGCGATCCGGGCTCCGTCATGTTGTCGCGCAATGATCTGCGCCTTGCCGTCAGCGATGCCGCAACGGCCGCGCCCCGGGAAATCATGGCCGCCAGGCTGGAATCCGCATGGATGCTGGGGTTCAGGGCGGTGGTGGCTGGAGAGCGCCAATCCATGCGCCTTTCCGGGCATCGGCATGCGAAAATTCCATGCGAAGGCGGTTTCCGGAACTATTGCGAACAGTCGGCCTCGCACGCCGGCCTCGCGATCGACAGCGACATCGACTGGGCGGCGGCCGAGCGCGAGGCGATTGCGCTCGAACACCGCGTGCGCCGGCTGGCGTTGCCGCGGCTGGCGTTTCGCCGCGTGATCGAAACGCGGCTGGTGTTCGATCGTGCGCGTTTCCTCGAACAGCACGGCTACCGCGTCAGCGTGTCGCAGTTCTGCGAACGGCGGCTCACGCCGCGCAACATCCTGATCGCGGCGGTTCGCTGAACATGTTCGCCTACATCGTCCGCCGCGTGCTGTATGCGATTCCGATCCTGATCGGTGTGAACTTGATCACCTTCGCGCTGTTCTTCGTCGTCAACACGCCTGACGACATGGCGCGTATGCAACTCGGCATCAAGCGCGTGACGCCCGAGGCGATCCAGAAGTGGAAGGCCGAGCGCGGCTACGACAAGCCACTGTTCATCAACGCTCAGGCGAGCGGAACGGACAAGCTCACGCAGACCATCTTCTACACCAAGTCAATCAGCATGTTCGCCTTCGAATTCGGCCGTGCCGATGACGGGCGCGACATCGCCAACGAAATCCGCACGCGCATGGGTCCGTCGCTCGCGATCGCCTTGCCGACGTTCGTGCTGAGCCTGTTCGTGACCATCTCGTTCGCCCTTCTGCTGGTGCTGTTCCGCGCCACCTATCTCGACTTCTGGGGCGTGGTGGTGTGCGTGGCGATGATGTCGATTTCGAGCCTGTTCTACATCATCGGCGGCCAGTTCCTGGTCGCGAAGTTGTGGAACCTGGTGCCGATTTCCGGCTATTCCGGCGGACTCGATGCGCCGCGCTTCCTGGTGCTGCCGGTGATCGTCGGCGTGATCGGCGGCATCGGTGCCGGCACTCGCTGGTATCGCACCATCTTCCTCGAGGAGATCAATCGCGACTATGTGCGCACCGCGCGCGCGAAAGGGCTGTCGGAGGTGCGCGTGATGTTCGGCCACGTGCTGAAGAACGCGATGATCCCGATCCTGACCGGCGTGGTGGTCGTGATCCCGACGCTCTTCCTCGGCAGCCTGATCACCGAATCCTTTTTCGGCATCCCGGGACTCGGCAGTTACACCATCGATGCGATCAACTCGCAGGATTTCGCCGTGGTGCGCGCGATGGTGTTCATCGGTTCGGTGCTCTATATCGTCGGCTTGATCCTCACCGACATTTCCTACACGCTGGTCGACCCGCGGGTCAGGCTGCAATAGCGGAGGGCGCGCGACCATGCCAATCCTGCCCGTCATCCTATGGACCGACCTGTTGCTGTTCGCGCTGATCGCGGCGGCGATCGGCGCCGGGCTGTACGTGCGCCGGCAGCCGCACCTGCGCGCCGGTTGGCGGCAGGTGATGGGCAACGGCCCGGCGATGGCTTCGGCGACCGTGCTCGCCGTGTTCGTCGTGATCGGCGTGCTCGATTCGCTGCATTTCCGCGCGCCGCTCGAAGCCGTCAAAGGAAAGGCGCCGCGCTACGCCGTCGAGGTGCAGTCGATCTTCGACGTGCTGGTCGGCGGGCTGCGCCAGCGCACCGAGAAGACTTACTCGGCGCCGCTCGACGCCTATCTTTTTGCGAAGGAAAGTGTCGAGCGACCGGATGGTACCCAGTCGCGCGAGTTCCCGCGCCTCAAGCACGGCGGCGCGCACCTCGCGGACCCCGCGCGCGAGGCGGACGCGGATATCACCCGGCGCGTGCTGTCGGGGCTGGCGCTGGCGACAGTGCTCTGGCTGTCGCTCGGCGCGATCATCGCCGCGGCACAGGGCCATGCGCATGGCGTTGCTGCGGGCGAGACCTGGCGGGCGATCTGGCGCGGCGAGACACCGGTCGCCTGGCGCGCCGTGATGGTGACGGGCGCGCTGCTGCTCGTCATTGCCGGGCCGGTGGCGATGCTGTCGGGCGGGTGGCACGTCCTGGGCACCGACAAGGTCGGGCAGGATGTGCTCTATCTGACGCTCAAGAGCATCCGCACCGCCCTCGTGATCGGCACGCTGACCACGCTGGTCACGCTGCCCATCGCGGTGAGCCTCGGCCTGCTCGCTGGCTACCTCGGCGGCTGGGTGGACGACGTGATCCAGTATGTCTACACGACGCTCAATTCGATTCCCGGCGTGCTGCTGATCGCCGCGTCGGTGTTGATGATGCAGGTCGTCATCGATACGCATCCGGACTGGTTCGCGACCTCGGCGGAACGCGCCGACGCACGACTGCTCGCCCTGTGCCTGATCCTCGGCATGACGAGCTGGACCGGACTATGCCGCCTGCTGCGCGGCGAAACGCTCAAGCTGCGCGAACTGGATTACGTGCAGGCCGCGCGCGCGTTCGGCGTGTCGAAACTTCGCATCATGGCACGCCACATCCTGCCCAACCTGATGCACATCGTGCTGATATCGGTCGTCATGGATTTCAGCGGCCTGGTGCTGGCCGAGGCGGTGTTGTCCTACGTCGGCGTCGGCGTTGATCCGAGCACAATCAGCTTCGGCACGATGATCAACACCGCGCGGATGGAGCTTTCGCGCGAGCCGATGGTTTGGTGGTCTCTCCTGGCAGCCTTCGTGTTCATGTTCCTGCTGGTGCTGGCGGCGAATCTGTTCGCCGACGCGGTGCGTGATGCCTTCGATCCGCGCATGCGGCGCATCGTGCGGCCGCGCACGGTCTGGCCGGCGGCGCGAGGTGTGGCAAGGGGCGCGGCATGACGAGCCTGTTCGAGGCCACCGAACTGTCGGCGCAGATCGCCGGGGCGCACGGCACGGTGCGCGCGGTCGATCGGGTGTCGCTTGCCATCGAGCGGGGCGAGACGTTTGCATTGCTCGGCGAATCCGGCTGCGGCAAGTCGATGACCGCGCTTGCGATCATGCGCCTGCTGCCCGACGGCGGTTCGCTTGCCGGCGGCAGCGTTCGGCTCGAGGGCGAGGAGCTGACTTCGATGACCGAGGCGCAGTTGCGGGATCTGCGTGGTGGCCGGGTGGCGATGATCTTTCAGGAACCGGCGACCAGCCTCAATCCGGTGCTCACGGTCGGACGTCAGCTCGGCGAATCGCTGGCGCAGCATCGCGGTCTGCGCGGCGAAGCGGCGCGCACGACAGCGGTGGCGTTGCTCGCGGCTGTCGGCATTCCCGATGCGGCGCGGCGGCTCGACGACTATCCGTTCCAGCTTTCGGGCGGCATGAAGCAGCGCGTGATGATCGCCATGGCGCTTGCCGGGGAACCCGAGCTGCTGATCGCCGACGAGCCGACGACGGCGCTCGATGTCACCATCCAGGCACAGGTGCTGGACCTGCTGGCCGACGTGCAGCGTGCGCGCGGCATGGGCATGCTGCTGATCACGCACGACCTCGGGGTGGTCGCGCGCATGGCCAACCGTGTCGGTGTCATGTACGCGGGCCACATCGTCGAGACCGGCAGCCGGGCAGCGTTCTTTGCCGCGCCGCTGCATCCCTATTCGCGCAAGCTGTTCGCAGCCCTGCCCAAGGCGGCCTTGCGCGGCCAGCGCCTCGAAACCATTCCCGGCAGCGTGCCGCGGCTCGACCAGGACTTCCGCGGTTGCCGTTTCGCGGATCGCTGCCCGCGCGCCTGGGATCGCTGCCACGGCGAAGTGCCCACCTGGCATGTTCCGGCGCAGGGCCAGGCAGTGCGCTGTCACCTGTACGATCCGGCGCAGGCAGCACCGGCGCCGGCGGTCCTTGCGGCGGTCCCGGAGCAGAAGCCGGGCAACGCCGATGCGCCGGCCGACCTGCTCGTGGTCGATGATCTGCGGGTGCATTTCCCGGTCCGGCGGGGTCTTCTGCAGCGTGCGGTTGCCCACGTGCGCGCGGTCGACGGGGTGTCCTTGCGCGTTCATGCCGGGCGCACCCTGGCGCTGGTGGGGGAATCGGGATGCGGCAAGACGACAGTCGGCAAGGCAATCCTGCACCTGATCGCATCGACCGGCGGAACCGTCATGCTGGCCGGGGAGCCGGTCTCCGCCAATGAACCGTCGCGGCTGGCCGCCATGCGCCGTGCCATCCAGATGGTCTTCCAGGATCCGTTCGGCTCGCTCAACCCGCGCATGCGCATCGGCGAGATCATCGAGGAGGGCATGCTCGCGCTGAATGTCGAGGCGGACGGGGCGAAGCGTGCCTGGATCGTCGAGCAACTCCTGCAGCGGGTCGGCCTCGATGGCAGCATGGCGGCACGCTATCCGCACGAGTTTTCGGGCGGGCAGCGCCAGCGCATCGCCATTGCGCGAGCGCTGGCGGTCAATCCGAAACTCATCATTTGCGACGAGCCGACCAGTGCGCTGGATGTTTCGGTGCAGGCCCAGATTCTCAATCTGTTGCGCGGCCTGCAGCACGAGTTCGGGCTTTCGTACCTGTTCATCACCCACAACATCGCGGTCGTGGATTACCTGGCGCACGACGTCGCCGTCATGTATCTCGGCCGCATCGTCGAACAGGGGCCGGCAGACGACGTGCTGCGCGATCCGCGCCATCCCTACACCCGCACGCTGCTCGCCGCGGTGCCCGGAATCGATGGAGAGTTTCACGGCGCGGCCGCTGCGGGCAACGAGATGCCGTCCCCGCTTGCGCCGCCGCCCGGGTGTCACTTCCATCCGCGTTGCAGCCAGGCGAGCGACGAATGCCGGCGCAGTTACCCGGAAGCTTTGGCACTCGGGGCCGGACGAGTCGTGCGCTGCCACCTCTACCGATGAAATGAAAACGCCGGCTTCTGCCGGCGTTTTCATCGGGTAACGTTTGCCGTTCAGCGCCGCGAGGCGATGCGCGTGGCGGCTGCGCGATGGGATCTTGATGCGCGGGGTTTGTGCGCGGATTTCGCTATGGTGGTGCGACCGGATTTGCTGTAGCGCACCTTGACCCGTTCTCCGTTGGCAGAGGCCAGGGCGCGGGACGCCGGCATGTCTGCGTCGGTCATGGGCAGGCGTGCGGCAGCCGACGCAGGAACGAGTAGCGCATGGCCGACCGGAACCCGCCAGCCAGCCGGGATGCCATTGACTTCGCGCAGCTTTGCGCCGGTTACGCCGAGGCGGGCGGCGAGCGAATCCAGATTTTCGCCACGCTGCAGGCGCCGGGTGGTCCAGTTGCTCAAGGGTTCGTCGTGTCCGGCGAGATTGCGCTTGAATGTATCGACCCTGTCCGCCGGAATATTGATCGACTGGATGCCACCCCCCGGCATCACCGGGCGGTTGAACGCCGGGTTGAGCGCGCGGAATTCATCGAGGGGCGTATCGGCAAGACGCGCAGCAAGTGCGAGATCGATTCCCGCTGGCTTGGTGACTGACGCGAAATAGGGCTGGTTGGGTATCGTGGGCAGCGATACCCCGAACAGGTGGGGTTGGGCGATGATGTTCTTCAGGGCCTGCAACTTGGGCACGTAATAGCGCGTCTCCGTCGGCATGCTCAGGCTCTTGTAGTCGGTGGGCAGTCCCGCCTGGCGATTGCGTTCGATCGCCCGCGCGACCGCGCCCTCACCCCAGTTGTATGAAGCCAGCGCGAGGTGCCAGTCGCCATGCATTTCGTAGATCGTCTGCAGGTAGTCGAGCGCCGCGTTGGTCGAGGCGACGACATCGCGGCGCTGGTCGTACCACCAGTTCTGCGACAGGTTGTAGTTCTTGCCGGTCGACGGGATGAATTGCCAGAGTCCCGATGCACGCGCGCTGGAAAGTGCCATCGGGTTGAAGGCGCTTTCGACCATCGGAAGCAACGCCAATTCGGTCGGCATGCCGCGGCGCTCGAGTTCCTCGACGATGTGATGCAGGTAGCGGCGGCTGCGCTCGACCATGCGAATCAGGTATTCTGGCCGTTCCAGATAGTACGCTTGGCGGTCGGTGACCAGGTCGCTCACCAGATCCGGCATTGCGAAACCATGGCGGATGCGCTGCCAGAGGTCGTCGGCCTGCAGCGTCAGGTCGATGGGCTTGAGCGGCGGCAGGCTGCGCAACACCTCGCCCGGTGCGGCAGACGGCAGTTCGAGCGATTCGTCGAGCGCCGACGGCGCGATTGCCACGGTGGTTGCAGCAGATCCGGCCACGGCCATTGCGCTGTCATACGCGAATGCCCCGCCGCTGGCCAGCAGCAGCGAAAGGATGGCGATAACGCCCTTCAGTTTGCGCGGAGTATTCATGCCTTCCGGGTCCCCTTGGGCACTGTCCGCGGGAAAGGCAGCATTGCGCCTTTCGTTTGGACATTGTATTGAAATGAAATCATAATGTTACGGAGCGGACTTCCATTCGTCAATGAGAATATGAAGACCGAAATGTGTCATTCTACGGCATCGACCGGGTGGAGCCCCGCATGAAGGCCTTGATCATCGAAGATTCCAGGACGAGCGCAGCGCTCGTCGCACAGCAGTTCGAACGCATGGGCATCGAAGCGCTGATTGCGCACAACGGCAAGGACGGCGTCGAGTTGTTTCAGCGGAACCGTCCGCAACTGGTGCTGCTCGACGTGATCATGCCGGAGATGGACGGATTTGAAGTTGCCCAGCATATCCGCCAGATGGAGAAACCGGGCGAATGGACGCCGATCATTTTCCTCTCGGCGCGCGACAAGGATGCCGACCTCGAGCGCGGCATCATCGCTGGCGGTGACGACTACCTGCGCAAACCGGTAAGTGAAGTCGTGCTCGCGGCCAAGGTGAGGGCAATGCAGCGCATCCTGTCGATGCGCAATTCGCTGGTCGATCTGACCAACCGTCTCGACGACATGAATCGCGAACTGGTGCGATTGTCGACGGTCGACGCGCTGACCGGCATCGCCAACCGCCGTCGTTTCGACGAGGTGCTGTACAAGGAATGGCGGCGTGCAATGCGGCGCCAATATCCGATTTCGCTTCTGATGTGCGACATAGACTACTTCAAGCAGTACAACGATGCCCAGGGGCACCAGGCCGGCGACGAGTGCATACGCAACGTCGCGCGGGCGATCGAGGAGAGCCTGAAGCGGCCAGGTGACCTCGTCGCGCGCTACGGCGGCGAGGAATTCGCCGCCGTGCTGCCCGACACCGATTTCGATGGCGCCCAGATGGTCGCCGAGCACGTACGCAGCGCGGTTGCCGAACTCGGCATTCCGCACGGCCGGTCGTCAGTGGCCAGCCGCGTCACGCTCTCGGTCGGCGCGGCCTGCATGATTCCGAAGCGCGGCTCACCGGCGGCAGGGGACGAACTGCTCGAAGGGGCGGACAAGGCCCTGTACGCGGCCAAGTCGGCCGGCCGGAACCGGGTGATGGTGTCCCAACTCTAGAAGCGGTTTTTCCACTCGCGCAGCGCAGCGAATACAGCGAGTGGGCTGGAGTCGGCAGCACCATGCGAACGGGCAGTCGCTGCCACCTGCGGCACTTCACAGCGCAGGAAGGGATTGGTGGCGCGCTCCAGTTCGATCGTCGACGGCACCGTCGGCAGCCGCCGGGCACGCAGGTCGTCGACTTGCCCGCTGCGGGCCGAGAGCGCCGCATTTTCCGGCTCGACGGCGCGCGCGAAGCGGATGTTCGACTGGGTATATTCGTGAGCGCAATAGACCTCGGTATCGCCAGGCAATTGCGCGAGCTTGTGCAGCGATCCGGCCATCTGGGCCGCGGTCCCCTCGAACAGCCGGCCGCAGCCGCAGGCGAACAGCGTGTCGCCACAGAAAAGTTGATTCGGGCGATAATACGCGATGTGTCCACGCGTATGTCCCGGCACGTCGATCACGCTGAACGGCGCGCCGATCCCGGGAACGTTCACCGTGTCGCCTTCGCGCAATTTCACCGTCACGCCGGCAATGTCCTCACCCGCAGGTCCGAAAACCGGCACGTCGAATCGCTGCACTAGTGCGGCGATGCCGCCCGAATGATCGCCATGGTGATGCGTAACGAGGATCGCCCCGAGCCGCAGGCCGTTGTGCGCAAGATGCGCAAGCACCGGTGCTTCGTCACCCGGGTCGACCACGGCGGCGGTGCCGTTGTGCTCGATGCACCAGATGTAGTTGTCCTCGAAGGCGGGGATGCCGAAGGTCTTCATGGCGGGGCGGCGTGCAGGTGAAGGACGATCTCAAGCTGCCAGTTTCCGAGCTGGCGCCGCTGCTGTCAAACGGCGAACTTGCCGCCTGGCTGGAATCGCCGCAGGGCCGTTACGTGCTGGACTGGGAACAGTCGCGCATCGATCAGGTGGCGGCCGACATCTTCGGCTTCAACGCGCTGCAGGTCGGGCTGCCGCACATCGAGTATCTGCGCGCCAGCCGGATTCCCTTCCGCTTCAGGAGTTGCGTTGGCGGTGCGGCGCAGGTCTACGCCGATTCCGAGCATCTGCCCTTCGCCAGCCACAGCATCGACCTGGTCATGTTGCCGCACGTGCTGGAGTTTGCCGCGAATCCGCACCAGATCCTGCGCGAGGTGGAGCGTGTGCTGGTGCCGGAGGGCCATGTGCTGGTGGCCGGATTCAACCCGTTCAGCCTGTGGGGCATCAAGCGTAGCTGGGAACGGGGCCAGGGGCCGATGCCCTGGAACGGTACCTATCTTTCCGTGCGTCGACTCAAGGACTGGCTGGCGCTGCTCGGTTTCGAGACCCACGCCGGGGCGTTCGGCTGCTACGTGCCGCCGGTTTCCCAGGAAAAATGGATCCGCCGCTGGGAGTTCATGTCCAAGGCTGGTGACCGGTGGTGGCCCTTCGCCGGCGCCGTGTATGTGGTGCAGGCGATCAAGCGCGTGCACGGCATGCGCCTGATCCAGCCGAAATGGAAGGATGCGCGCACACGCGCCGGCGGGCTGGCGCCGGTGGTGCAGCGGCGGCGCGAGAGCCAGGCTGCGCTCGAAGTCGAACGTCGCCGGTGCGCCGGGCAATGAGTGGGGATATGCAGGACAGTACCGAAGTCGAGATCTTCACCGACGGCGCCTGCAGTGGCAATCCGGGGCCGGGCGGTTGGGGCGCGATCCTGCGTGCCGGCGGCAAGGAGCGCGAATTGTTCGGCGGGGAGCGCGAGACCACCAACAACCGCATGGAGCTGACCGCCGTGATTCGCGCGCTCGAGGCGCTCAAGCGCCCCGTTCGAGCCCGGGTATGGACCGACTCGCAGTACGTGCAGAAGGGCATCAGCGAGTGGATTCGCGGCTGGAAGGCGCGCGGCTGGAAGACGGCCTCGAAGGAGCCGGTCAAGAATGCCGATCTCTGGCGCGAGCTCGACCGGCTTGCCGCTCAGCACGAAGTCGATTGGCGCTGGGTGCGCGGCCACGCCGGGCACCCGGAGAACGAACGTGCCGATGCGCTGGCACGGCGCGGCATAGCAGACATCCGCAAGGCATAAGAAGGGAGAATCACCCGATGCGCCAGATCGTGCTGGATACCGAAACCACCGGCCTCGAATGGCAGCAGGGCCACCGCGTGATCGAGATCGGTTGCGTCGAGATCGTCGGCCGCAAGCTCACCGGCAGGCGGTTCCACTGCTACCTCAATCCCGGGCGCGAGATCGATCCGGGCGCGCAGGCGGTGCACGGCATTACCGCCGAGTTCCTTGCCGACAAGCCGCGCTTCGGCGAGATCGCGGTCGAATTGATCGATGTCATTCGCGGGGCGGAGCTGGTCATCCACAATGCGGCGTTCGACGTCGGCTTTCTCGACAACGAACTGGGCCTGCTCGGCATGGCGCCGCTGGCGGAGGTGTGCGGCGGCGTGGTCGACACCCTGAAGCTCGCCAAGGAACTCAACCCCGGCAAGCGCGCCTCGCTCGACGTGTTGTGCGAACGCCACGGGATCGACAACTCCGGCCGCACGCTGCACGGGGCGCTGCTCGACGCGGAACTGTTGGCGGAAGTGTATCTGGCGATGACGCGCGGCCAGGAATCGCTCGTCATGGATCTGGATTTGCCGCCCGCTGCGCCGGAGACAGGTAACGGTTCGCCGGCCGAGCGCGTGCCTTTGCGCGTGTTGTGTGCGAACGAGGATGAACTTGCCGCGCACGAGAAGCTGCTCGACGAGATCACCAGGGAGGCGAAGGGGCGCTGCGTCTGGCGGCCCGTGGTCGAAGGTGGGGCGGGCGTGTAAGCGCTGCGTAAGCGCCCGAACGGGAAGATAGGATAGGAGACGCGGGCTTCTCGCGCACCCGGCCGAAACCGGCTGCAAGCGATGCCCCACGACAAGAGCCGCAGGCAGAGCCGGCGCAAGCGATCCTTGCGCAGGGCAGCCAGCGGACGCAAGCCCGCCGCGGGCCAACCGCCCGGCGGCGATTACACAGGCAGTCGAAAACGTTAGAGGGAGATACCGAATGACACGCATACCCGCCACCCTGATCGCCGGCGACGGCATTGGGCCGGAGATCATGGACGCCACGCTTGCCGCGCTCGATGCGCTCGACGCGCCGTTCGAGTGGGAATCGGCCGTGGCCGGCATGGGCGGCGTCACGACCGCGGGCGACCCGTTGCCCCAGGCCACGCTGGACAGCATCCGCAAGACCCGGCTCGCCCTCAAAGGGCCGCTCGAAACCCCGGTCGGCGGCGGCTACCGCTCGTCGAACGTGCGCCTGCGCGAGGAGTTCAAGCTCTACGCCAACGTGCGTCCGGTCAAGACGCTGATCCCCGGCGGCCGCTACGACAACATCGACCTGGTGCTGCTGCGCGAGAACAACGAAGGCCTCTACATGGGCTACGAGCACTTCATCCCGATCGACGGCGACCCGCATGCGGTGGCCATCGCCACCGGCGTGAACACGCGCCAGGGCGCGCGCCACATCCTCGAGTACGCCTTCGAGTACGCCATCTCGCACGGCCGCAAGAAGGTGACGGTGGTCCACAAGGCCAACATCATGAAGGCACTGACCGGCATCTTCCTCGAAACCGCGCGCCAGATGTACGAAGAGAAGTACAAGGGCAAGATCCTGATGGACGAGGTGATCATCGACGCCTGCGCGATGAAACTGGTGATGAATCCGTGGCAGTTCGACACGCTCGTCACCACCAACCTGTTCGGCGACATCCTGTCGGACCTGATCGCCGGCCTGGTCGGTGGCCTCGGCATGGCGCCGGGCGGCAACATCGGCGAGCACGCCGCGATCTTCGAGGCGGTGCACGGTTCAGCGCCCGACATCGCTGGCAAGGGCATCGCCAACCCGATCGCCCTGATGCTGGCTGCCGCGATGATGCTTGACCACGTCAAGCGCCAGGATCTCGGCGACCGCCTGCGCACCGCGATCAGCGCCACGCTCATCACCGACAACGTGCGCACCGGCGACCTCGGCGGCAAGGCCAGCACCAAGCAACTGACCGACGCCATCGTCAGCCGCATCAAGAACGGCTGATGTCCTGATGCCCCCGCTGCCGTGGCAGCGCGGGGCGCCCGATCCGACCCGTCGGCTCGGCGCATTACCCGATCGCGTTCGCAAGGCCGCGATGTCGTTCCCCGGTTCGACCCGTATGCTGACCATGCGGCGGGTCGGCGCGCGGGCGACGCGGTGGACGGTGTTGCGAAGCGCGGTTGGCGATACGTCTGGAGCCCGCATGGATAGGGCGTCCCGGGGCTGCATGCTGCAGGAGCCGCTTGGTGACTGCCTCGCCGGCTCGTGTGCCTGGAGAGCGCCTGTCGATGCGCCTTCCCGGGCTGCCGGTGGTTGAAACGCACCGTTCCGAAGCAAGGGATGCAGCGTTGCGCCTGCCCGGCTGGAGCCGAACGGCGCGATGCCGCCGCGAGCCCGAGTGGCGGCCCGCGGCGTGCGCGTCAGGGGTTCAGATCACGCCCTGTGCCAGCATCGCGTCGGCCACCTTGACGAAGCCGGCGACGTTGGCGCCGTCGACGTAGCTGACCGAGCCATCGGCGCGACGTCCATGCTCCAGGCAGGCCTGGTGGATGCTCTTCATGATGCCGTGCAGGCGCGCATCGACTTCCTCGCGCGGCCAGGAAATGCGCATCGCATTCTGGCTCATTTCGAGGCCCGAGGTCGCCACCCCGCCGGCATTGCTGGCCTTGCCGGGTGCGTAGAGCACGCCGTTCGATTCGAACACCCGCGCCGCCTCGATCGTGGAAGGCATGTTGGCGCCCTCGGCGACGCACATGACACCGTTCTTGATCAGCAGGCGCGCGTCGTCGCCGTCGAGTTCGTTCTGCGTTGCGCAGGGCAGCGCGATGTCGACCGGCACGTGCCATGGACGCTTGCCTTCATGGAACGTCGCGCCGACCCGTTTCGCATAGTCACTGACGCGGCCGTAGAGGTGGTTCTTGACCTCCATGAGTTCGGCGAGCTTGGCGGCGGTGAAGCCTTCCTCGTCGATCACGGTGCCGCTCGAGTCAGAAACCGTCACGACTTTCGCGCCCAGCGCCATGGCCTTCTCGACCGCGTACTGCGCCACGTTGCCGGAGCCCGATACGCTGACGCGCAGGCCGTCGAAGCCGAGGCCCTTCTGCTTGAGCATCTCTTCGGCAAAATAGACCGTGCCGTAGCCGGTGGCTTCGGGACGGATCAGCGAGCCGCCGAAGGCGAGGCCCTTGCCGGTGAACACGCAGTCCGCACGGTTGCTGAGCTTCTTCATCATGCCGGCCATGAAGCCGACTTCGCGCCCGCCGACGCCGATGTCGCCGGCCGGCACGTCGGTATCGGCACCGACATGGCGGAACAGTTCGGTCACGAATGCCTGGCAGAAACGCATGACCTCGCCGGGACTCTTGCCCTTGGGGTCGAAGTCGGAGCCGCCTTTGCCGCCGCCCATCGGCAGGGTCGTCAGCGCGTTCTTGAACGTCTGCTCGAAGCCGAGGAACTTGAGGATCGACAGATTGACCGAGGGATGGAAGCGCAGTCCGCCCTTGTAGGGGCCGATGGCCGAGCTGTGCTGGATGCGGTAGCCGCGATTGACCTGCACGTCGCCGTGATCGTTCACCCACGACACGCGGAACAGGATCACGCGTTCCGGCTCCACCAGCCGGTCGAGCAAGCCATGCTCGGCATAACGCGGATGCTTTTCGATGTACGGCCAGAGGCTTTCCATGACCTCGGTAACGGCTTGCAGGAATTCAGGCTGTCCGGGGTTGTTCGAAGCGACATGGGTCAGAAAACTGTCGAGCGAGTTGTACTTCACTTTTACGCCTCCATTTGGTGCATTTAATAGATCCGGCCCGGATTTTGCACGAAATGAGCACTGCATTGGTGCGATAACGCACCTAAACAGGGCACAAAGCGGGTTGGGCGTTGTCACGGGGTCTTGGCTCGTCATCCGGAAATGCGCATGACAACAGATCGTGCGTGGCGACCGCCGTGCGTAACAGCGCGTGGATAGGCGATCTTGACCCGTCATGCCCTGTAATCCTTGTGGACAGGGCTTCCTGGCGTGGCATGCCCTGAGAGCGCCAAACCACGTGCCTTTCAGGGTGGCCTATCTCAGAACGGCAATGTAGATGCCCGCGATGATCGCGGTAGTGATGACGCCGCTAATGTTGGCGCCGAGCGCGTGGGGGAGGATCACGGCGGCCGGGTTGGCCTCGCTGGCGATCTTCTGGACCAGCTTGGCGGTGGTCGGCACGCAGCTCACGCCGGCTACCCCGATCATCGGATTGAAGCGGCCGCCGCTCCAGAAATAGAGCAGGTAACCGCCGGCAATGCCGCCGAGCGCGCCGAGCGTCAGCGCCAGCATGCCGAGCAGCAACAGCTTGAGCACCACCGGTTCGAGGATGGTGCCCGCCTCGCACAGGATGCCGAGCGTGAGGCCGAGGAAGAAGGTGGCGCCGTAGAGCACGGTTTCGCCCAGCAACGCGCGGAAGTTCGCCAGCCCGCTTTCACGTACCGCAACACCGAGGAACAGCGAAAAGAACAGCGGCGCCGCAACCGGAAACAGCAGGCAGAGCACGATGCAGGCGATCACCGCGAAAGCGAGCTTCTGGCCGGCGGTGATCGGTTTCCCCGGCGGTTCGGGCGGCATCGCGATGCCGCGCAGGCGTCGCGGGATCAGCGCCTTGATCAGCCAGGGATAGGCGCCGTAGGTCAGCCCGAGATACAGGTAGCCGACCACGGTGATCGGCACGAACAGATCCTTTGCCAGCACCAGCGAGGCGAACAACACCATCGGGCCGTCGGCGCCGCCGATCAGGGCGACCGCTGCCCCCTGCTGCGGCGTCATGCCGAGCGCGACGGCGATCGGCAGCGTGGCGATGGTGCCGAGTTCGGCGCACAGCGCGAGGATCATGCTCTGGAACGGCCGCACCATGACGAAGCCGACGTCAAGCAGCACGCCGATGCCCATGAACACCAGGCAGGCGATCAGGCCGTTGCTGAACATGAAGGTGTAGATCGGCTGCAGCCAGTCGATCTGCAGTGCGCTCATCGTCACCTCGGTGCCGCTGACGAGCGGATCGACGAACAGCGTGCCGGGTCGGCCGGCGTCGATGAACATCACCCCGGCATTGACGGCGGCCATGCCCAGGCCCATCGGAATCATCAGCAGTGCCTCGAGCACGCCCTTGCGGCCGAGGTAGATCAGCAGCAGGCCGAGCACCATCAGGCCGATGCGGCCCCAGAACAGCTTCGACTCGGCCGCCATCAGGGTGGCGATACCCTGGAAGATGTCGAGCAGGTGCAGGCCGTCCAACGCGCTCAGCCCAGCACCAGCAGCGTATGGCCGGCTTCCAGCGCGTCGCCGGGCCGCGCCGCGATCGACGCGACGGTGCCCGGGCGGTGGGCGACGACCGGGGTCTTCATCTTCATCGCCTCGATGGTGGCGACGCGTTCGCCCTGCGCCACCGTCTGGCCGACCGTCACTGCGATCGACTCGACCACCCCGGCCAGCGGCGTGACGACGTCCCCCGGTCCGGCAGGCGGGCGCGCGACTTGCGGCGGCGCTGCCGGACCGGGCTGCGCCGGTGCGACGTGCATGCTGCCCGGTTCCGGGTAAAGCCGGTTGGCGCCCTCGCTCAGATCCTCGACGGTGACCAGATAGGGATGGCCATCCACCGTGATGCGGAATCGCTTTTCCATGGTTTCGCGCTCCCCTTTATCGGTGCGGGTGGTGCGCGGGACCGCGCGTGTGATGTTGCGCCCGACGCCCCTCGGCGACCCAGCCCTCGTGCCGGTGGGCATCGTGGATATGCACGATGCGATGTGCACCGAGCGTCGCATGGACGGCCGCCGCGATGGCGGCAAGATGCGCAGGCGGAACCGCGCCATCGCTCGTTGCGACGGCGGGTGGTTCGGCGGCGGGCGACTGACCACGCACGCGATCCAGCGCACCGAGCACGACGACAATGGCGCGTATCAGCGCGGCCACGCCGAGCGAAACCGCGATCGCGAGGGCGTAGGTCTGCAGGGCGGTCAGCAGCATCGTGGCCGGGCTCACAAGGGCACGTTGCCGTGCTTCTTGGCGGGACGCAGCTCGCGTTTGTCCAGGGTCTTGCGCAGCGCCAGCGCCAGCGCCGATCGCGTTTCCGCCGGCTCGATCACGTCGGTGATGTAGCCGCGCGAGGCGGACAGATAGGGCGAGGCGAACTCCCCGCGATACCGGGCGACGAGCTCGGCCATGCGCGCCCGCCGGTCGGCCGCCTCGGCCAACTCCTTGCGGTAAAGCAGGTTGACCGCGCCTTCGGCGCCCATCACCGCGATCTCGGCGGTCGGCCAGGCGAACACGAAATCCGCGCCCATCTCCTGGCTGCACATCGCGAGGTAGGAACCGCCGTAGGCCTTGCGCAGGATCACGGTGAGCTTGGGCACGGTGCTCGCCGCGTAAGCGAACAACAGCTTGGCGCCGTGTCGGATGATGCCGCCACGTTCCTGCTCGACCCCGGGCAGGAACCCGGGCACGTCCACCAGCGTGACCAGCGGCGTGTTGAAGGCATTGCAGAAGCGAATGAAGCGCGCCGCCTTGTCGGCCGCATCGATGTCGAGCGCGCCTGCCAGGTGTGATGGCTGATTGGCCACCAGGCCGACGACCACACCCTCGATGCGGGCGAAGCCCACGATGATGTTGCGAGCCCAGCTGGCGTGCACTTCGAGCATTTCGCCGTCGTCGACGAGGCGGGCGATGACCCGGCGCACGTCCATCGGTTCGGCGGTGTCGTCCGGAATCAGGCGGTTCAGGGCCTCGTCGCGCTCCAGCACGATGTCGCCGTCCAGGCGGTGCGGCGGATCCTCGGTGTTGTTGGCCGGCAGGTAGGCCAGCAACTGCTGCGCGATACGGATCGCATGGGCGTCGTCATCGGCCAGGAAATGGACATTGCCGCTTATCCCGGCATGCATCTCGGCACCGCCGACCTCATCCATGCCGACGCTGCGGCCGGTGACGGTCTTGATGACATCCGGCCCGGTGATGAACATGTGCGCGTGCCGGCGCGTCATGACGATGAAGTCCATCAGCGCCGGCGAATAGGCGGCGCCACCGGCGCAGGGGCCGAGCACCAGCGCGATCTGCGGAATCACTCCCGAGGCGAGCACGTTGTTGTAGAACACCTCGCCGTAACCGGAGAGGGCATCCACGCCCTCCTGTATGCGTGCGCCCCCCGAGTCCTGGAACGCAACCAGCGGCACGCCGTTCTTCAGCGCGTAGCGCATCAGGCGCACGATCTTCTTCGCGTGGGCCTTGCCCAGCGTGCCGGCGCATGCGGTGAAGTCCTGACTGAGCGCGGCGACCTGCTGTCCGCCGATGTAGCCGCTTCCGGTGATCACGCCGTCGGCCGGAATGTCCTTGCCCTCCAGACCGAACTGCCTTGCGCCGTGGCGCACGTGCATGCCGGATTCCTGGAAGGTGCCGGGGTCGAACAGCGCGTCGAGCCGTTCGCGCGCACCGAGCAAGCCGATGGCACGGCGTTCTGCAAGCTTCTGCGCGCCGCCACCGGCAAGCGCGGCTTCCCGCCGTGCCTTCAGCGCGTCGAGCAATTCACGTGGAATGGGCATTCCAAGACTCCTGCGCCGCTCCCCAGGGGCGCAAGCTGGACCGCACCTGGATTCAGTATGAGGCATGGCGCTCGCCGTTCCAAGCGCGGTGACACGGCGGGCAGGCCACGGAGAGGGGGCCTGGTCCGGGCACGCCGCGCGGCGTGCCCGGATGTTCCGCCAGGCTGGCCAACGCATTGAGCCGTATCGCGAATCAGGTTATAATATTCGGCTTTCCACCCTTGCCCCACCGGAAACGCATGCCGGGGGGCTGAACAGCCAAAAGGAGATTACATGCGACATTACGAAATCGTTTTCATCGTGCATCCGGACCAGTCCGAACAGGTCCCGGCGATGATCGAGCGCTACAAGACGCTCGTCACCGGCAAGTCGGGCAAGATCCATCGCCTCGAGGACTGGGGGCGCCGCCAGCTGGCCTACCCGATCCAGAAGGTGCACAAGGCCCACTACGTCCTGATGAACATCGAGTGCGACGGCGAGACGCTGGGCGAACTCGAGCACGCCTTCAAGTTCAACGACGCCGTTCTGCGCCACCTGACGATCAAGATGGACAAGGCGATCACGACGCCCTCTCCGATGATGAAGGAAGAGAAGGCGAAGTCGCTGACGCCAGCGCCGGTCGAGGAGAAGGCCGAAGAGGCGCCGCAACCTGCAGCCTGAACGCGGCGTGAGCGATCCGGATAACCAGTTGCGGCTGACCGGCCGCCTGGTGGAGATCGCCGCACCGAGGATGACGCCCGCCGGGGTTCCGGCAAGGAATTGCAAGCTGCACCACCAGTCGCGGCAGATCGAAGCGGGGCACCCGCGAGAGGTCGAATGCGAAATCGAGGCGGTGGCACTGGGGCAGGTGGCGCATCTGATCGCTCAGGCAGGACTGGGAACGCAATTGAGGCTCACCGGCTTCCTCGCAAGGAAGAGCCTGCGCAGCGCAAGGCTGGTGATGCACATAACGCAGATGGAATTTGTGGAAGGAAATCGAGATGGCATTCAGACCGAGCAAGACGGCCAACAAGCGCAAGGATGATCGCGGCGGCCGCAGCATGTTCAAGCGGCGCAAGTTCTGCCGCTTCTCTGCCGAGAAGATCACCTGGATCGACTACAAGGATGTCGACCTGTTGAAAGACTTCATCACCGAGAACGCCAAGATCATGCCGGCCCGCATCACGGGCACCCGCACCGGCTACCAGCGCCAGCTTTCGACGGCGATCAAGCGCGCGCGCTTCCTGGCGCTGCTGCCCTTCACCGACCTGCACCTGTAAGGAGAACACGAGATGCAGATCATCCTGATGGAAAAGGTCGCCAACCTGGGCAACCTCGGCGACGTCGTCAAGGTCAAGGACGGCTTTGCGCGCAACTACCTGATTCCGCACGGCATGGCCAAGCGCGTCACGCCGGAGAACCTGGCCGTGTTCGAAGCCAAGCGTGCCGAGCTGGAAAAGGCGCAGGCCGAGAAGCTCGCCGGTGCACAGTCGCTGGCCGAAAAGATCGAAGGTACGACGGTTCAGATCACACGCAAGGCGAGCGTCGATGGCCGCCTGTTCGGTTCGGTGTCGACTGCCGACATCGCCGAAGCGTTGCAGGCCCAGGGCCACAGCGCAGTCGAGAAATCCATGGTTCGCCTGCCGCAAGGTCCGCTCAAGATAGTGGGCGACGAGCACATCCAGGTCGCGCTGCATGGCGACGTGGTCGTCACGATTACCGTGTCGGTGCTGGGCGAGCAGTAAGCAGCACCCGCGGGCGCAGAAAGAAAGAAAAAGGGCCGCGTTGCGGCCCTTTTCTTTTTTGCGTGTTCGCCGCATTTCAACAGCCTATCCACAGGCTGCACACAGGTTGTTCTATCGGCAGCCGGCCGCCTCGCGTGTAGACTCTTCGGTTTCAAGATCCGCGAGAGATCGTTCCTTCATGGCCCAGTCCCGTACCCTGCAGTCCGTTGCGGCCGATCCGCAGATCGCTGCGCTGCGCCTGCCGCCGCATTCCATCGAGGCCGAGCAATCCCTCATCGGCGGCCTGCTGCTCGACAACATGGCGTGGGACAAGATCGCGGACATCGTTGCGGAGGTGGACTTTTATCGCGACGATCACCGGCGCATATTCCGTCACATCGCGAAGCTGATCGAGGTCGGTCGCCCGGCGGACGTGGTGACCGTGTATGAATCGCTCGAGAAAAGCAACGAGTCGGAGCAGGCGGGCGGCCTGGCGTATCTGGGCGAAATCGCGAACAACACGCCCTCTGCGGCCAATATCCGCCGTTACTCCGAGATCGTGCGCGAGCGTGCCATCCTGCGCAAACTGGTGTCGGCGGGCGACGAGATCGCGTCGAGCGCCCTGAACCCTGCGGGCAAGGACGCCAAGCAGATTCTCGACGAGGCCGAAGCGCGAGTTTTCGAGATCGCAGAGCAGGGCGCGCGGCAGAATACCGGCTTCGTCGGCATCCAGCCGCTGCTGGCGCAGGTCGTCGAGCGCATTCAGGAGTTGTGCGAGCGCGACGGCAGCGATGTCACGGGCATGCCGACCGGCTACGCCGATCTGGACCAGAAGACTTCGGGCATGCAGCCGGGCGACATGATCATCATCGCCGGCCGACCGTCGATGGGGAAGACCGCGTTCGCACTGAACATCGCGGAACATGTCGCCGTCGAGATGGGGCAGCCGGTCGCGATCTTCTCGATGGAAATGCCGGGTACGCAGCTCGCGATGCGCTTTCTGTCGTCGATCGGCAAGCTCGACCAGCATCGCGTGCGCACCGGGCGGCTCAACGACGACGAATGGGCGCGCTTGACCTTCGCGCTCGGCAAGCTGCACGAGGCGCCGATCCACATCGACGAGACGCCGGCGCTCAACGCGACCGAATTGCGTGCCCGCTCGCGGCGGCTGTTCAGGCAGTACGGCAGGCTGGGCCTGATCGTAATCGATTACCTGCAGCTCATGAGCTCGGTGCGCGATACGGAGAACCGCGCGACCGAGTTGTCGGAGATCTCGCGTGCCGTGAAAGGCTTGGCGAAGGAGCTCAACGTGCCGGTGATCGCGCTTTCGCAGCTGTCGCGCAACGTCGAGCAGCGGCCGAACAAGCGACCGGTGATGTCCGACCTGCGTGAATCAGGCGCCATTGAGCAGGATGCCGACCTGATCCAGTTCATCTACCGCGACGAGGTCTACAACCCCGACAGCCCGGACAAGGGGACGGCCGAGATCATCATCGCCAAGCAGCGTAACGGCCCGATCGGCACGGTGCGCCTGACTTTCCTCGGCGAATACACCAAGTTCGAGAACTTCGCCGCGCCGGGTTCGTACTAGGGCGGCGAACTCCTTCGCCCCCGCTGCCGGTTTTCGCCAAACGCGTGTCGCGGTCACCGGCTCGTGACCCGCGTGGATAGGCGTTCTGCAGCATGCCATCGCGAACAGCAAGCATCCATGCGCCATTCGGCCATGCAATGCTGAAGGCCGCCTAACCATAAGACTTCTGGCGCGGCCGAGGCGCGCTGAAGCCAACGACTCAGCCTTGGCCCGCTTCCGAGAAGTGCTGCCTCAAGTTACCCGCGCGCGATGCGCCGATCAGAGGGGATGCCGAAGACGATCCGGTGCGTCGCCTGGCACGCCGTGGCGTCGTGGCGCCATCGTCAAGGCCCCGGCTCGAATACATAGGCAACGACATGGAACTGTCCCGGCGAATAGGCGTAGAAACGCAGGAACGCATATTTGTCGTTGCGATTACCTGGTGCGGCAGTCACGATCTCGATCGTGCCCTGCGCGCTCCCGCGGGTTTGCTGGGAACTCGACTGTGCCCGCGGCGCCTGCACCTGGAATACGGCGGACTCGATCTGGTCCGGGCGTGCCCGGCGGGCGAGAAAATCCTCCAGCCGCGGCCCTTCGATGCTCACGTAGGTGCCAAGGGCGCTGCCGCAGGAGGCGCCGACAAGCGTCGACTGCAGGGTGACGCCGATGCGGTCTCCCTTGCGAAGCAGCGAGATCGTTCCGGCAAACTGCCATGAGAGCTCGTAAGTCTCCCAGCAGTCCTTGCGGGGTTCGTACTGCAGTCTGACGATGCCGCGGCTTTCATTGGCATTCGAACTCAGGATGCGGACGTGCGGATTGAGCGGCGCCAGCGGCTCCGCCAGCGCGCCTTTCAGATGCCAGGCACGGCCGCCGGCTGGCGGCGCTGGCGTGCTGCCGGCCGCAGACGGTGCGCTGCCGGGCTGCTGCGATCCGCCGGGAATCGGTGCCGGCGGCAAGACGGGCGGGGGCGGCGTCGCCAGGCTCTGCTGCCACGCATCGCGTTGCGCGGTCGCCCGCTGGCAGAACGGGCACGGCGGCTTGCAGGCGTTGTCCGTTGCAGCCGCGAAGCGCGCAAAGTCCCCCGTCTGTTGTGCGGCATCGAGCTCGACTGCGATCTTGCGACACCACTCGTCGAGATTTTCCCCGGGGATGCAGAATCCCCCGCTGCAGGTCGATGCTCCTTCGCACGGGTAATTCGGATCGGCGCGGCAGGGCTGACCATTGTCGCCCGCGGCGGGACACAGCAGGATTTGCGGTGTGATTGCAATCGCCTGCAACCCCGAGTGACATTGCGGCCACGCCAGCACGTCGCAAGGCGGATGCCCCGGATAGCTGCAGCCCGCAAACGAAACATCCTGACGCGAGATGCGTCCGCAAAAACCGGCTGGTGCGCCCGGTCCGGCAAAGCATGCCCAATCCTGCTGCGCGCCATAGCAGCGCGGTTGGCTCTGACTGCAACACGGTTCGCCCGCACCGCCGCATCCGACACAACGAATCTGCCCATTCACCCACATGGGCTCGCCGTGGCTGCAAAAGTTGCCCGGCAAGGGGAATTGCCCGAGATCACCTGCGGCAGGTGTCTGCGCGGCGACACTGGCGATGAACAACTCGATGATCAGCGTGAGGGCCAAGCAGGCACGTCTCAAGAATGACCCCATTTCATCTCTCCGCGTCCAGGAAGATGCAATAACCGGGTTCCCACCCATCCGACCCTTCACTCGGGAACCATTCGATTCCGCATTCATCGTGGATGGAACAGGGGGCCACCGCTTTAATGCAGATCAATCCGGACGACACCGGCGGCCGCGCACGCCCCCCGTCCGTCCGCGTCGTTGCCGGGTCGCCACGCACGGCGCGCCCGGCCGTTGCACGCTGTGAAGCTCGGTTAGCGTGCGGTCAGCGTTCGGCGGCGTGCCGCGATGACCGCCTGGTGCGGCTGCCTGCCTCGTTTGCGCGCGTCGACCAGGAACACGATGCGCCCGACCCCGTCCTCGGCAAGGCGCCTGTGGCGCCCGCATTCGTGGCTGACGGACGAGGGCATCTCGGTAGCCAGCCACGTGAAATGAAATGCCCTGGAAATACCGTGGATATTGGGCCGTGGCGGTGTATGCCCTGCAGCCGCCATCCCGAGGGCCTTGTGGCGATCGTTGGCCTGCGAACCAGCATCCTTGCGCGTTCTGGCACGGCCAAAAACAAAAACCCCAACCGTTTCGGGTTGGGGTTTTGTTCGATTTGGTGGTGGGGTGGAACCCTGCGCCAAACGACTATTGAAAGTACGCAATCCAAGCGCTGCGGGCCGCTGCGAACTATTGTGAACTCCATCGAAATGCCTGCCGGATTGTAGACCTGCAAGCAGGTTTTCCAGCCATGCTGGTCGCCGGAAACGTGCATCAAACCCGTCTGCATTCCAGTGCCAGTTCAATTCCCAAACCCGAATCGAACCCGCGTCCGCATGGTGGTTCAAACGGAGGGTTCGGCGGCTGCGTCATTTTCGGCGGCGAGGTCAGTGAGCCTCCGAATCGTCAGGGCGCAGCGTTGTTCAATCAAGGTATTGATTTGCTCAACCACAGCATTGCCAGCAAAACAGTGTCCGGGGTCAGACTGGAGCTTGCGCGCCGTCGTTGGCAGTAACTTTGCCAATTCCAGAATGCGCCGTTTGGCCTGCGCCTTCGTAAAGCCTACGCCTCCGGCGAACTGCTCCCAGTGCCGCGCCTGGACTTCGCTGAACTTGTACTTGCTGCCGATTTTCATCGCCATCTTCTGTGTCAGTGTTGGATAAACCGCCGTCGAGAGCGTGTCGTAAGACGGTGCCAGAATGGGAGCTTTGCCTGACTTTCGACCCAAATACAGCAGCGAGAAATTCTTGGCGTGCGCATCATGATTGCCGATCAGCGCATTGAAGATAACGTAGTCGAGCAGTCGCAGGACCTGCGGCGCACTGGGGCGCGTCGCACTGCGCACCAGATCAAAACACTGGGCCAGATCCGGGCCACCTTCATTCTGGTATTTCATTTCCGGCACCACGCCCAGTGCCTGGCAAAAGTCCTCTTGATGAAGCCGTTGCCGCTGCCCGTGCGCATCAATCAATCGGTCATAGCGTTCAACCAGCAGAAAGGAACGATCCAATACCCAGTGAACTTTTGATTTTGCTGGCTTGAGCTGCATGGCCTCAGCCAGTGCCATGCAAAATCCTTCGTTGATCACGCTATCGTCGACGGCGTGGATGGCCGGTTTCAGGATGTGGGAGCTAGGCGTGCCGTTGAGGGGCAGACCAATGCGGGCACCATCAAACACCACCGGTAGTTTGTCCTGGGCACCAGCCAATGAAAGCCGCAAGCCGTCTTTTCCTGCCAACATGGGGCGACGCGGCAATTCATCCAGGATAGCAACGACTTCCTCGTCGCTCAGCCATTGAACGTCATCGCTGCGGATCGGCACAGGCAAAGCCTGCCCCGGCTCAAGGAACGTCACGGCTCCGGCGCATTCGCCGCCGATGTGGTCCAGCAGCGCAAAGTCGTTCTGACCGGAAACCTGGAACTGCTGCGCAATCAGGCGGCGCATCTGCCCTTCGGGTAGAAGACCCGCAAAGAAGGGGCGTGTTTTGCGATCGTCGAATGGCTCCGCTTGCAGGGGCAGTGAGGCGGACAAGGCCACGGCGTCTTTGTGTGACAGCCAATCGGGGGCGTAGCAAAAGTTCAGTCGTCCATCGACCAAGGCCAACGTGCCGACCCGGTCGGCGAAAAGCCAGACTTCCAGCTCATGCGCCATGGGCACCACCCTCGCGTTGATCGTCGGCCACCGATGATGGCAATCCGTTCAACTGGAACTCTCCACCCAGGGCATCAATGACACGCAGCACGTTTTCCAGTCGTAAGGTGGGTTTGCCTGCTTCAAGATCGACAATGAAGCGCACACCCACCCCGGCCGCCAGCGCCAACTGGGGCTGGGTCAGACCGAGCTGCTTGCGAGCGGCACGTAGTGCATCGCCAAGTTGTTGAGGTGATCGAATGGATAGCATGGCTTACTCGGTTTCCCATTCGGGAAATTATCAGCCACAACCGGACTAAATACAAGCGATATTTCCCGATCGGGAATGTTCGGTGTGGTTAGGACATAACTCAGTCTTCTATTCCCGATCGGGAAATAAAGATGACTCTCCATTCCAAATCGACACCCAATCACACCCCATGTGACGCGGTTTACGGCCTCGACATGCTCTGCAGATCAAAGTCCCGATGCTGGATGGACTCTGTCTTCTCAATCTTCTGCGTGCCGCGGAAAAGGACCAGCGGCTAGACCTTTGGAATCGCGGTAGTGCTGACCCATCTGCCGGATAGCATTTCTCAGGCTTCAGAATCTGCAGGAGCGGGAAGGTCGACCTGGTCTTCAGCAGCTCGGCGGGAGCAAGAACGTCAAAGTTGCCGTTCGGCAGCCGCTCCCGCCTGCGTCGGGTGACGGAGCCAATGCGGCCGTCCATGCGCCGCAAGATCAACGGCAGCAATGGCCGAGGAGATCGCGTTCAGTAAATGCCCTGAACGTCTGCTCCGCTCAGTATCCTGTCGTTATGGTGCCTGAGCGACGAAAATCCGCTGAGGGTCGAAAGCCAAGGTTCACTGGTCCAGGTAAGGCGCAGGCTTTGACCCATAAGCATTACGCGAATTGATCAAGGTCCAGCGAGTCGACCAGAGCCGGGTCCTCGTCAGGAATCGCTGCTGGCACCAAACCATACCGTTTCGCCAGTTCCGCCAGCTGTTCGAGCGCCGCATCAAAATCCGCATCCGCCTTCGCGCGGCGCAAGGCCTTCGCTGCCCGCTTGCCGATCCCGGGTAGCACCTGCAGCGCGAGGTCCGGAATGTGGCCGCGTCGCACGGGGCCCTCAATGGCGTCAAGATCAGCCCCGAGGCTCTCGACAGTCCAGCTGGACAGCACCCCGTAGCCGCATGATGAATAGTCGACATCCGGGTAGCGGCACGCCACATAGACGAACCGCCCAATGTTCTTCGGACGACCCTTCACGATCAAGGCAACGGTGCCAGGCCGACAGTTCATGTTCGACTCCTTCGATCGGATCGTTCTGATCGGCAGCCTCACCAGTCGGAGGCAGTCATCGGCACCTACATCGGTCTGGAACCAACCGACACGAACGCCGCATTGCTGAGTTCCGACTCCCCGTTCCAGCGGTATGCCACCAGCGGACCATCGAGTCCGGCCCCGTAGTCCAGCACCGCCGTCTTCGCGTTCTGGATCGCCGGCTCCCCGCTCAGCCAGTAGTGCCCGACAAAGGTCGGCACCTCGCTCACTGCACCCAGCGTGATCTCCGATGGCAGGGGCAAATCGGGAAGGCGATCGCGCTGGCCTTCCGGCACCAGCGCCGCATCGCGATACCCGCTCGCCGCGGCGTCCCACCAGCGCACCCGTATATCCTTGCGCTTGATGTCGTTGTGGTCGAGAAAGCTGACCCCCTCGGGGAGGCGGATCTCGCAGCCCTTGGTCAGCCGCTCCAGCGCCTGCCAGGGCAGGCTGCGCTTGCGATACGACGCGACGAGGAAGGCCTCATCGAGCGCACCGTCGCCGTTCATCGCGGCGCGCAGCGTGTCGACGCTGCCTGGCTCCCACCAGGCGTGGCACAGACGCAGATCTCCCAAGTCGAGCAGCGGGGGCAGGGTGGCAAACCAGGCCACCAGTTCCTCGTGCAAGGGCGTATCCATGCCAACCTGCTCGAGGAAAGCCTTGTGTTCACGGATCTTGCTCTCGGTGCGCGGGCGCAGGAAGTCCGGACCCTCCGGGTCGCGCAGGCCGAAGCCGATCGCATTCCATTCGTGGTTGCCCATGATTGAACGCGCGCTGCCGGCCTCGATCATGCGGCGCACGATCGTGACCACTTCGAGCTGGCCCGGCCCGCGGTCGATCAGGTCGCCGAGAAACAGCGCCATGCGACCCTGCGGGTGACGGTAGGCGCCTCCCTTGATTCGGTAGCCCAGCTTACCGAGCAGGGCGACAAGTTTGCCGTCCTGGCCGTGCACGTCGCCGATGATGTCGTAGTCCATCGATTGCTCCCGTCACTTAGTTGCACTACACTACGAACACACTATAAACCACTTAGTAGCACATCGCAACTATGCCCAAGTCACCTGAAGACACCATGCCGACCTCCGGCCGCCACGAAATGCCGTTTACCCGCATCGAGATCGTCGTGCTCTCGGTGATCGAAGGGCGGCTCGGGGTGCTACTCGGGCGGCGCGCGCAGGCGCCGTATCAGGGGCGCTGGGCGCTACCGGGCGGGGTGTTGCGGATCGACCAGGACAAGGATCTGGATGCCGCGGCGCGGCGGGTCGGCATTGAACGGCTGGGTGTGGAACTCCCCTATCTGCGCCAGCTCACGGCGATCGGCGGCCGCTCCCGCGATCCGCGCGCGCCGTGGACCCTGAGCGTGATCTACCGCGCGCTGGTGCCGTTCGAGGCGATCGACCCGAATCCGGGCAAGCGGCTGGAGGCGCTGAAGTGGGTGGCGGCCGACGAGGCCGCGGCTGATGCGCGACTGGCCTTCGACCATGCGGAACGGATCGGTGGTGCGCTCGAGGTCACGCGCGGCGAGATCGACCGACTCGAGCTGCCCTTCGAGTTTCTGCCGCAGGCCTTCACGCTGGGGGAATTGCAGGCCTGCTGCGAGGCGATGCTTGGCCGGCACCTGGACAAGTCGAGTTTCAGGCGACGCCTCGATGAGCGCAATTTGCTCGAAGCGGTGGAAGGGCAGATGCGGACCGGGGCGTTTCGGCCGGCACAGTTGTATCGAAGGCGATGTCCCTAAACCTTCGCTCGACTCTTGGGCTGGCGATCGGCGCCGAAAGGTGTTGAGTGCTGGTTCCGTCACCGAGGTTCCCACCGACGCCGCCTTCGTCGGCACTATCGACAAGCCACAAGAACGGCGCATCGCCATAGTCCGCCATCACGGTGAGGAGATGGAACGAAGGATGCGTTTTCACACTTGTCGCAGTTTGGACGGGCAGTGGTGAAAAGTCGGCGCTGGTGGGGCTGCAGTTTCGGATGAGGGGCTAACTATGCGGCGCTGCCGTGAAGCGGAATCACGTCGGCCCCAGCCTTCAGTTTGTCGAGATAGTCCGCCCACTGCTGCATCATCTTCTTCCGTTCGGGAAGGTGCGCCGTGCGGTGGTAGGCCCGCCCGTTCGGATCTTTGACGGCATGGGCTAATTGGTGTTCGATCAGGTCCGGTCGCACCTGGAGTACTTCGTCGAGGATGGTTCGCGCCATCGCCCGGAAGCCGTGGCCACTCATTTCTTCCTTGGCAATTCCCATTCGCCGCATGGCCGCGAGTATCGCGTTATCGCTCATCGGGCGGCCGTTGGTCCGCGCTCCCGGAAACACGTATTCTCCCGAGCCGGTCAGGGCTTGAAGCTCCCGCAGGATCGCGACCGCTTGTGTGGCCCGCGGGACAATGTGTTCGCTGTCGGTCTTGGTGACGTGATAGCGCCATTCGGCGGCGTCCAGGTCAATGTCTGACCACACCGCGTTGCGCAATTCGCCGGGGCGCACGAATATAAGCGGCGCAAGACGAAGGGCGCCGCGAAGGTCGGCTGCAATATCCCGTTCCGCTCGCCCGGTCGCGATGGCATAGCGGAATACCTGACCGCAATTGGCGAGCGCCCGGTGCGCTGTTTCGATTGCGCCCCGATCCTCGATTCGGCGCACCACGGCCAGAAGTTCGGGTGCCTTGATCTCGGCAATGGGTCGGCCGCCGATCCACGGGAAAATATCCCGCTCGAAGCGGCGAAGAATGCGGTCGCCATGGTGCTCCGCCCAATTGGGGGCGAACTTCCCGTACCACTCTCTCGCCACCACCTCAAAGCTATTGGCGGCGCGTTCAACCTTGGTCGCTTTGGTCGCCTTCCGGTGTTCGCCAGGGTCGATGTCATCGGCCAGCAGTTTCCGGGCAGCGTCGCGCCGGGTTCGGGCTTCTTTCAATCCAACATCGGGATAGACGCCAAGGGATAGCAGTTTTTCCTTACCGGCGAATTTGTAGCGAAGTCGCCACCACTTACCTCCGGCAGGGGTAACAAGTAGGAACAGGCCTCGCTCATCAAACATCTTGGCGGGCTTTGCGCCGGGCTTGGCGTTACGGATTGCGGTATCGGTGAGGGGCAAGTGGGGTAACTCCTTTTCGAGATTTGGAGTTACCGCCCAGAGTTACCCCTATCTAAAGCTGGATGCCGCTGGACGATGTTACCCCTCGGCGGACAAAAAAGGCAAGAAAAACCCGCACTTGGCGGGTTGTTAGGATGTTGCTGGACTTCTTTGATGCTTAACTTGGTGGAGGCGGCGGGAATCGAACCCGCGTCCGCAAGACTTCCACAGGCAGCCCTACATACTTAGCCTCGTCATTTGATCTGACCTGCAACCCGCCGCCGGGCAAGCTGATTGCAGGCGATCCGCTGGATTTTCGTGGTGACCCGCGCGGCGAAGGCCACCCTTATCTCATGTGAATGACTCTGCTGTAGCTTGCGCTACCCGGCCCGTGAGCAAACCGGTGCAGAGGCCAGCCGCAATTAAGCGGCTAGAGCGAAACGCTCGTCGTTGGCAGTTATTGCATTCCAGATGGATTTACGAGGTAACTGGTCCTCGGTATGCACTGCGCTGCTTCTTGACCCACGTCGAAGCCAGGTCGCCCCCGTGATGTTCGCCGATGCACCCAAGATGCGGGCGGTAGCGGCGAAGTCAAGGGGCGATTCTAGCACTGGCGATGCCGAGCAGCCCGGCGATTTCCAGCGGATGGTCGGCGATGTGGTCGGCGCCCCAGGCTTCGATCGGCAGGCCGTCGCCGAGGTAGCCGTAGCGCACGGCGACAGTGGCCATGCCGCTGGCGAGGCCGGCGTGGATGTCGCGCGCGTCGTCGCCGACGTAGAGGCAGCGGGCGGGTTCTACGCCGGCGACGGCAGCGGCCAGCAGCAGCGGATCGGCGGAAGGTTTGGCGCGCGGTGCGCTGTCGCCGCCCACGACGCTGGCGGCCCGCCGGAGCAGCGCGAGGCCGTCGACGACGGGAACCGTGTAGCGCAGTGCCTTGTTGGTGACGATGCCCCAGCGCAGCCGGTTTGCCTCGACGAGGTCGAGGAGTTCGGCGATGCCCGGAAACAGCTGCGTTTCGACGCACAGTGCGGCGCTGTAATGGGTGAGGACGCGCGCGGCCAGGGCAGCGTAACCGCGGTCGCCCGGCGCGAGGGCGAAGCCCACCTGCAGCAGGCCGCGGACGCCGTGCGAGGTGACGCGGCGCAGGGCGTCGAGGTGGAGGGGTTCGAGCCCTTCTTCGAGACGCACGCGATTGAGCGCGCCACCGAGGTCCGGCGCGGTGTCCGCCAGGGTGCCGTCGAGGTCGAAGAAGACGGCGTCGAAGCGCGCGGCCGCCAACATCAGTCTCGCACGGTGCGGATCAGATAGTTGACGCTGGTGTCGCTGCCGAGCGCGTAGGTCTTGAGGAAGGGGTTGTAGGTCATACCGATCAGATCGTCGGTCGCGAGGCCGGCTTCGCGGCAGAAGCGCGTAAGCTCTGCCGGGCGAATGAACTTGGCGTAATCGTGCGTGCCCCTGGGCAGCAGGTTGAGGATGTACTCGGCACCAATGACCGCGAACAGGTAGGCCTTGGGGTTGCGGTTGAGGGTGGAGAAGAACGCGGTGCCGCCAGGCTTGAGCAATCGCGCACAGGCGCGCACCGTGCTGGCCGGGTCCGGCACGTGTTCGAGCATTTCGAGGCACGTGACGACATCGTAGGTGCCGGCGTTGGCATCGGCATGATCCTCGGCGCTGGCATGCAGGTATTCGACCTGGTGCCCGCTTTCGTAAAGGTGCAGGCGCGCGACGCTCAGCGCCTTGTCGGAAAGGTCGATGCCGGTGACCCTGGCGCAGCGTGCCGCCATGCTTTCCGACAGGATGCCGCCGCCGCAGCCGACGTCGAGCACGCGTTTGTCACGCAGGCCAACGCTTCGGTCGATGTAGTCGAGGCGCAGCGGATTGATGTCGTGCAATGGCTTGAATTCCGATTCGGGATCCCACCAGCGGTGGGCGAGGTCGCCGAACTTCTGTAGTTCGAGCGGATCGGCATTGGCGTTCATGCGAATACTCCAGAAAACGTCCTTGCGCTCTGACCGGCCCGCGGCGGCTTGGTTCGTCGGACGGGGCGGCGAAAAAAAAGCCCTGCGCGAACGCAGGGCCTTTCCTTGAAACGGATCCGGCTTACTTCTTGGTGCCGATGATCTCGATGTCGACGCGGCGATCGGGTTGCAGGCACTCGATCAACTTCTTGTTGCGGTTGGACTCGGGCTTCATGTTGCAGCCGGTGGTCTTCGGCTGGGCTTCGCCCTTGCCTTCGGTGTAGATGCGGTTCGGTTCGACGCCCTTGCCGATCAGGTAGTCCTTGACGGACTGGGCGCGGCGCTCCGACAGCTTCTGGTTGTACTTGTCGGAACCGAGGCGGTCGGTGTGGCCGACGGCGATGATCACTTCGAGGGCGATCTTGTCGAGCTTGCTGACGACGTCGTCGAGCTTCGCCTTGCCTTCGGGACGCAGCACGGCCTTGTCGAAGTCGAACAGCGCGTCGGCGGCCAGCGTGATCTTCTCGGCGGCGGGCTTCGGTGCGGGGGCGGCGGCCGGCGCAGCAGCGGCGGGCGCGGCGGGCGCTGCCGCGGCAGGGGCGGCGGGAGCAGCAGCCTTCGGTTCGCAGGCGTCCTTCGGCATCAGATCCTTGTCGCACTCGCAGCCGGCGGGCTTGCCGTCAACGGTGAGCGTGCTGGCTGCCAGTTGTGGCGTCCAGTAGCCGGTTCTCCAGCACAGGCCATATCCGCTGCGCGATACGACGCCGCGGCTGTCGATAACATAGGGCTTGTGGGCGGGTGTCTTGGTGTCGAGCACGACTTCCTTGAGCGCAGATTGCGCGTGGGCGCTGGCGCCCCACGCGAGGGCCGCCACGGTACCGGCGACGAGCAGAGAAGTATTGAGTTTTTTCATGACGTCCTCATAGCAAGGAAAGAGCGGGAGAGCTTTCTGGTAAGGAGTGTGGCGACTTCCCTCATGTCGCACACACATCTTCCGACAACCGATATGCGCACGAATGATGTTGCCATTCGAGCTTATTTCATCATTTTATTCTGCCACAAAGTAGAAAGTTGTCGCAAATCAATGTTGTCTATTTGCAACATCTTGCATTCGGCCATGCGCAACTGCCCGCCGACCCAGACGTGGCTGACCTGTTCCCTTCCGGCGACATAAACGAGGTGCGAAGCCGGGTCATAGCAGGGCGAGGTGATCCATCCGCCGAGGTCCACGGCAATCATGTCGGCGAGCTTGCCCCGCTCGATGGAGCCGATTTGCCGCGCCAACCCGAGCGCTGCCGCGCCGTCGAGAGTTGCCATGCGCAGGCTGTCGTGGGCAGGTAGCGCGGCGGCATCGCCGCTTGCACATTTGCCCAGCAGCGCGGCAAGGCGCATTTCTTCCAGGAGATCGAGTCGGTTGTTGCTGGCTGCGCCGTCGGTGCCGAGCGCCACTCGCACGCCCGCGCGCTTCAGGGCCGCGACCGGGGCGATGCCGCTGGCCAGTTTTAGGTTGGAACTCGGGCAATGCACGATGCTGCAATCGTGGCGCGCGAGCAGTTCGATTTCGTCCGGATTGAGATGAACCGCATGCACGCCGATCAGCGACGGGCCGACCAGTCCGAGTCCGGTCAGGCGTGCCAGCGGACGGACGCCGTGCCGCGCGATGCTTTCGTCGATTTCGTGCGCCGTTTCGTGGATGTGCATGTGGATCGGCAGATCCAGTTGTTCGGCAAGCACGCGGATGCGCTCGAAGGTCTTGTCCGATACGGTGTAGGGCGCGTGGGGCGCGATGCAAAAATTGACCAGTTCGTGGTCGCGCCAGGCATCTCGTGTCGCGAGGCCCTTGGCGAGGTAATCGTGTGCATCGGCTGCATAGACGGTCGGGAACTCGACTGCGATGACGCCGAGCATGCAACGCATGCCAGCCGTCGCAGCGGCCTTGGCGGCGGCATCGGGGTAGAAGTACATGTCCGAGAAGCAGGTGACGCCGCCGCGCAGCATCTCGAAACAGGCGAGCAGCGTGCCGTCGCGGACGAAGTCCTCCGAGACGTGCCGGCCCTCGGCGGGCCAGATCGTGTCCTGCAGCCAGCGCATCAGGGGCTGGTCGTCGCCGAGCCCGCGCATCAGCGTCATGGCGGCATGCGTGTGCGCATTCACCAGCCCGGGCAGCAGCACGTGGTCTGGCAGCGAGACGCGCTCGGACGTGGGGTAGCGCGTGCGTGCTGCATCGATGGGCAGAATGTCGACGATGCGGCCGTCGCATACTGCGACACCATGGTGTTCGAGCACGCTGCCGGGCGGCTCGATTGGGATCACCCAGCGGGCTTCGACCAGCACGTCGATGGATTCGGGCATCGCAACGTCTTTCCGGTTTGTGGTGTCCGCACGCCGCATCCGGCGGCGCCGGCGCCCACGCGCGGTGGACGCGCGCGCATTAAAGCACATCCGTCCGGAGTCACCGGCCGCCCGGCTGCATCTGTACCGACAAGCATCCGCAAGCCACCGGGGAGGGGCCCCCGCATGTTAGAATTCTCGCTTTTGCCGGCAGCCACTTAGCGCGTTCGCGCAGCACCGGCTGCGTGATTGCGCGATCATGCCGCGCCTCCCGGATCGACCGCGAAAACGATGAATACATTCGCCAAGGAAACGCTGCCCATCAGCCTCGAAGAGGAGATGCGCCATTCGTACCTCGATTATGCGATGAGCGTGATCGTGGGCAGGGCGCTCCCCGACGTGCGCGACGGTCTGAAGCCGGTGCATCGCCGCGTGCTGTTCGCGATGCACGAGGCAAACAACGTCTGGAACCGGCCCTACGTAAAGTGTGCCCGGGTGGTGGGCGACGTGATGGGTAAGTATCACCCCCATGGTGACTCCGCGATCTACGACACGCTGGTGCGCATGGCGCAGGACTTTTCCCTGCGCTACACGCTGGTCGACGGCCAGGGCAACTTCGGCTCGGTGGACGGCGACAACGCTGCGGCGATGCGCTACACCGAATGCCGCCTGGAAAAGATCGCCGGCGAACTGCTGGCCGACATCGACAAGGAGACGGTCGATTTCGTCCCGAACTACGACGGCAAGGAACTGGAGCCGTCTGTGTTGCCGGCGCGCATTCCTAACCTGCTGATCAACGGCAGTGCAGGCATCGCGGTCGGCATGGCGACCAACATCCCGCCGCACAATCTGGGCGAGGTGCTGCAAGGCTGCCTGACGCTTCTGGACAATCCCGAAGTCGACATCGAGGATCTGATCGACATCGTGCCGGCGCCGGATTTTCCGACTGCGGCCCTGATCTACGGTACGGCAGGGGTGCGCGAGGGCTATCGCACCGGGCGCGGCCGCGTGGTGATGCGCGCACGGACGCACTTCGAGGATCTCGAGAAGGGCAACCGGCAAGCGATCATCATAGACGAGCTGCCGTACCAAGTGAATAAGCGCACATTGCTGGAGCGGATCGCCGAGCTAGTGGGCGAAAAACGGCTCGAAGGCATTTCCGACATCCGGGACGAATCCGACAAGCAGGGGATGCGCGCCGTCATCGAGCTCAAGCGCGGTGAAGTGCCCGAGATCGTGCTGAACAATCTCTACAAGCAGACCCAGTTGCAGGACACGTTCGGCATGAACATGGTCGCGCTGGTCGATGGCAAGCCGCGTGTGCTCAACCTCAAGGACATGCTCGGCGCGTTCCTCTCGCACCGGCGCGAGGTGGTGACACGGCGCACGGTTTTCGAGTTGAGCAAGGCGCGCGACCGCGGCCACATCCTCGAGGGGTTGGCCGTAGCGCTGTCGAATGTCGACGAGATCATCGCGCTCATCAAGGCGTCGCCGACGCCCCCCGAAGCCAAGCGGGCCTTGATGGACCGGACCTGGCGCTCGCCTCTGGTCGAGGAAATGCTTTCCCGCGCGATGGTCGAGGAGTATCGGCCGGAGGGTTTGCCGCCGGATGTCGGCCTGAAGCCCAACGGCTATCGCCTGTCGGAAGTGCAGGCGCAACGCATACTCGAAATGCAGTTGCAGAAGCTTACCGGCCTCGAGCAGGACAAGATTGTTGCCGAGTATCGCGAGGTGATGGACCTGATCGCGGATCTGCTCGACATCCTGTCCAAGCCGGTGAGAATCACCCAGATCATTCGCGAGGAATTGACCGAGATTCGCGCTGAGTACGTCGAGAAGCGTGGCGACCGCCGCCGTTCCGAGATCGTGGTACACACCGAAGACCTGATGGACGAGGATCTGATCACGCCGCAGGATATGGTGGTGATGATTACGCACGGCGGCTACATCAAGAGCCAGCCGCTGGCGGACTATCGAGCTCAGAATCGTGGCGGCCGCGGGAAGCTTGCCACCGCGATGAAGGAGGACGACTTCGTCGATCGCCTGTTTGTCGCCAACACGCATGACTACATCCTGTGTTTTTCCAATCGCGGGCGCGTGTATTGGATGAAGGTCTATCAGGTGCCCGAGGGCAGCCGCAACAGTCGCGGCAAGCCGATCGTGAATCTGTTTCCGATGGTCGACGGCGAAAAGATCACGGCAGTGCTGCCTGTGCGCGATTTCGACGAGAACCATTTCGTGTTCATGGCAACCGCCATGGGTACCGTCAAAAAGACACCGCTCACCGACTTCTCCAATCCGCGCAAGGCCGGCATCATCGCTGCGGACTTGGACGAGGGAGACCACCTGATCGGCGTGGCGATTACCGACGGTCAGCACAGCGTCATGCTGTTCTCGGATGCCGGGAAGGCGGTGCGTTTCCATGAAGAAGACGTGCGGCCGCTCTCCCGCACTGCGCGTGGCGTGCGCGGCATGTGGCTGGACGAGGGGCAGCGCGTGATCTCGATGCTGGTGGCGGCGGACGAATCGCAAAGCGTGCTGACCGCCACCGAGAACGGCTTCGGCAAGCGCACGCCGATTGCGGAATACACGCAGCATGGTCGCGGCACCAAGGGAATGATCGCGATCCAGACCTCGGATCGGAACGGCAAGCTGATCGGCGCGGTGCTGGTCGGCGAGGCGGATCAGGTGATGCTGATTTCCACCGGCGGTGTGCTGATTCGTACGCAGGTTTCGCAGATACGCGAGATGGGGCGTTCGACCCAGGGCGTGACCCTGATTTCCCTCGACGATGGGACGACCTTGGCCGGACTCGAAAAGGTAATCGAGAGCGACGAATCCGGGGAGTCCGATGGCGGTGCCGAGGACGGGCAGGAGGCCTGATGGCGCGCGTCTGGAATTTCAGCGCGGGGCCGGCGGTACTGCCCGAGGAGGTGTTGCGTCAGGCGGCCGAGGAGATGCTCGATTGGCATGGCAGCGGCCAGTCGGTCATGGAGATGAGTCACCGCGGCGAGCATTTCATGGCTATCCATGCGCAGGCAGTTGCCGACCTGCGCGAGTTGCTCGCCATTCCGGACAACTACAAGGTCTTGTTTCTCCAGGGCGGGGGCACGCTGCAGTTCGCAATGGTTCCGTGCAACCTGCTGCGCGGAAAGCGCAGCGCAGCCTATGTTCAGACGGGCGTCTGGTCGGAAAAGGCGATCAGGGAAGCGCGCCTTTTCTGTGACGTGAGCGTGGTTTCCTCCTCGGAAGATCGTCGCCACACCTATGTGCCGCCGCAGTCGGCGTGGAAGCAGTTCGACGATGCGGCCTACCTGTACTACTGCTCGAACGAGACCATTAACGGTGTCGAGTTCAACTGGGTGCCCGACGCCGGTGAGGTTCCACTGGTGGCGGACATGTCATCGCACATCCTGTCGCGGCCCGTGGATGTCTCGCGCTATGGGCTGATCTATGCCGGTGCGCAGAAGAATATCGGGCCGGCAGGCCTGACGATCGTGATCGTGCGCGAAGACCTGATCGGCCATGCGGTACCGACACCGCCGACGATGCTCGATTATAGGCAGATGGCCGACCACGATTCGATGCTCAACACGCCCCCGACCTATGGCATCTACGTTGCCGGTCTCGTTTTTCAATGGCTCAAGCGCCAAGGTGGGGTAGCGGCGATGTCGCAACGCAGCCTGGCGAAATCCAGGCTGCTTTACGATGCGATCGACGCTTCCGGACTGTACGCGAATCCCGTCGCAAAGCCCGACCGATCGCGTATGAACGTTCCATTCACCTTGCGCGACCCATCACTCGATGGCCGTTTCCTGGCGGGTGCGGAAGAGGCGGGATTGGTGCAACTCAAGGGGCACCGGCTGGTTGGCGGCATGCGTGCCTCCATCTATAACGCGATGCCGACCCAAGGGGTCGCGGCACTGGTGGAGTACATGCGGGATTTCGAGCGGCGATATGGCTAGCGGCGGGGGGGGCATGGACGAGGAACTGCTTCGGCTGCGAACGGAAATCGACAATCTCGACACGGAGATGCTGGGACTGGTCAGCCGACGCGCCCGGCTCGCGCATCGCATCGGAGAGATCAAGCAGGGGAACATTTACCGACCCGAGCGAGAAGCGCAGGTTTTGCGGCGGTTGACGGAAGCCAACCCGGGGCCGTTGCCGGAAGCCTCCGTTTATCGCATCTTCCGCGAAGTGATGTCGGCGTGCCTCGGCCTGGAACAGCCTCTGAACATCGCTTTTCTCGGGCCGGCCGGAACGTTCTCCGAGTCTGCCACACGCAAGCACTTCGGCTCGGCACCGACGCTCTTGCCTCAGCCAGCGATCGATGACGTCTATCGTGCGGTCGAGTCCGGCAATGCGCATTACGGTGTCGTGCCTGTCGAAAATTCGACCGAAGGAGCGATCGGCCGCACGCTCGACCTTATGCTTGCCGGCTCCCTGGAAATCTGCGGGGAAGTGCAGTTGCGCATCCACCAGAATCTGCTTTCGAAGGCGTGCGAGCTCACCGGGGTAAAGCGTCTCTATTCACACTCGCAGTCGCTCGCACAGTGTCACGAATGGCTCAATCGCAACGCGGCCCAGTTGCAGCGCGTGCCGGTGGCGAGCAATGCGGAGGCGGCACGCCTGGCCGCGGAGGATGTGGAGTCCTGCGCGATCGCCGGCGAAGCAGCGGCCGCGCTCTACGGGCTCGAAATTCTTGCGCCGAACATCGAGGATGATCCGAACAACACGACGCGCTTCGTGGTTATCGGAGAGCATGACGCCGGACCATCGGGACTTGATCGAACCTCGATCGTGTTTTCGGTACCGAACAAGGCGGGGGCAGTACTGGCACTTCTTGAACCGCTTTCCCGCCATGGAGTGTCCATGAGCCGCTTCGAGTCGCGGCCTGCGCGCGGGCTCGGTGCAAGCGAGTGGAAGTATGTGTTCTTCGTCGATCTCGAAGGACACAAATCGGACCGGCACGTCGCTGCAGCGCTCGAAGAGATGCGCGACAGTGCCGGATTCCTGAAGGTGCTCGGCTCGTATCCGCGTGCCGCAGCCTGATATGCCGCCGGAGCCAAAATGGGACTAGCCGATCGCGCACCGGAATACGTGCGCGCCATTACACCCTACCAACCGGGCAAACCGATATCAGCGCTGGCGCGCGAAATGGGCCTTTCGGAACAGGGCATCATCAAGCTGGCTTCCAACGAGAATCCGTTGGGCATGTCGCCGCGCGGCCGACAGGCCATGCTCGATGCGACCGCGGATGTGGCACGCTATCCCGATGGTGGCGGGTTTGCACTGAAAAGTGCGCTTTGTCGGCGCTTTGGCGTGCAGATGAGCCAGATCGTTCTCGGCAACGGGTCAAACGACGTGCTGGATATCGCTGCGCGCGCATTCCTTGGCCCGGGGCGGTCGGCTGTCTATGCCCAGCATGCTTTTGCGGTCTATCCGATCGCCACGCTGACCGTTGGTGCGCGCGGCATCGAGGTGCCGGCGATCGCTTTCGGCCACGATCTGGACGGAATGCGCGCCGCGATCGTGCCGGACACGCGCATCGTATTCATCGCCAATCCGAACAATCCCACGGGAACCTTTGTTTTCGGTCCCGCGCTCGAGCGCTTTCTTGCTTCGGTGCCCGACGATGTCCTGGTGGTGCTCGACGAGGCCTACAACGAATACCTCGAGCCTGAGGTGCGCTACGACAGCGTGGCGTGGCTCGCGCGATTCCCTAATCTGGTGATCAGCCGTACCTTCTCCAAGATCTATGGGCTGGCTGGGCTGCGTGTTGGTTACGCGTTGGCTCATCCCGACGTGGCGGATCTGATGAACCGTGTGCGCCAGCCGTTCAATGTCGGCAGCCTCGGCCTGGCAGCGGCGGAGGCTGCACTGGCCGACGACGACTTCATCCGTCGCAGTTTTGAGCTGAACTCCCTCGGCATGAAGCAACTGGTTTCCGGTTTCGAGCGACTGGGTATCGACTACATTCCGTCATATGGAAATTTCGTGACCTTTGTCGCCGGTGACGCGCCTGCCGTAAACGATCGCCTGCTGCGCGAGGGCATCATTGTCCGTCCGATCGGTGGCTACGGCATGCCGAAACATCTGCGCGTCTCGATCGGACTCGAGCACGAGAACGCGCGCTTCCTGGCTGCACTTGAACGGGCTCTCGCGACCTGATGCGCAAGGTTGGAAAACTGGTTGTGTGCGGCGTCGGCCTGATTGGCGGTTCCGCCGCGCTCGCACTCAAGGCCGCTGCGGCGGTGGATCGCGTGGTCGGAATCGGCAGATCACGCGCATCGCTCGAAACTGCGCGCGACCTTGGGGTGATCGACGACATCGCCGAGGGTTGGGGCGATGCGCTCGATCAAGCCGACGTGGTCCTCATTGCGGCTCCGGTCGGGCAGACCGATGCAATCCTGGCTGCGATGGCGCCTCACCTGGGTGCGCAGACCATCGTGACCGATGCCGGCAGCACCAAGGCGGATGTGGTTGCGGCGATCCGTCGTCGGCTTGGCGCCTGTCTGGTGAACGTCGTTCCCGCACATCCCATTGCAGGGGCGGAGAAAAGCGGAGTCGAAGCCGCCGTGTCCGACTTGTATCGCGGGCGCCGCGTCGTTCTGACGCCGCTGCCCGAGAGTGGGGGCGAGGCGATCGAACGCGTCCGTGACATGTGGGAGGCCTGCGGGGCACTGGTGGGAGAAATGTCGCCAGAAGAACACGATGCCGTGTTCGCAGCGGTGAGCCATCTGCCGCATTTGCTGGCTTTTGCGCTGGTGCATGAATTCGCGTCGAGACCCGATGCCGAGCGACTCTTTTCGTTTGCAGCGGGCGGATTTCGGGACTTCACGCGCATTGCGAGCAGCCATCCGGAAATGTGGCGCGACATCTGCGTTGCCAACCGCGTCGCGCTGCTCGCAGAACTGGATGCCTACACCGATGAACTTGCACGCTTGCGCGGCGCGTTGAGCCGCGCCGATGCGGCGGCCCTTGAAGCGACTTTCGATCTCGCGCGGACGACCCGTGACGATTGGGTCTCCGGGCGGCGGATCAACGGGCAGTAGGTTTTGCGCACGGCGATCGATTGTCCCCAAACACATCAGGAACCTTCGTGGAGTATCTCGACATCGGGCCTCTGGCCGGCGCAAGCGGTAGCATCAAACTTCCCGGCTCGAAGAGCATTTCGAATCGCACGCTGTTGCTTGCTGCGCTGTCGAAAGGTTCGACGGAGATCTGCGATCTGCTCGCGTCCGACGATGTCGATCGCATGCTAGATTCGCTGGGTCGACTGGGCATCGAGGTCGAGGCGCAGCCGGAGCGGAATGCGTGCACAGTGCACGGCAACGGCAATTTTCCGGTCAAGAAGGCAGATTTGTTTCTCGGAAACGCGGGCACGGCGATCCGGCCGCTCACTGCGGCACTCTCCCTGGCGCACGGGCGTTACACGCTATCCGGCGTACCGCGCATGCACGAGCGGCCGATCGGGGACCTGGTCGACGGGTTGCGCCAAGTCGGGGCGGATATCCGTTATCTGGGAAATGAGGGGTTCCCGCCGATCGAGATCCGTCCGGCAGGTGTCGTGGTGGCGGAACCGATTCGTGTGCGCGGAGATGTGTCGAGCCAGTTTTTGACCGCTCTCCTGATGGCTCTGCCGATGACGGGTGCCCGGGCGGTCGTCGAGGTGGTCGGCGATCTGATATCCAAGCCCTATGTCGAGATCACGCTCAATCTGATGCGACGCTTCGGCGTGACGGTGATCCGCGAAGAATGGTCGCGTTTCACGATTCCGGCCGATGCGCATTATTCGAGTCCGGGCTCGATACATGTCGAAGGCGATGCGTCATCGGCTTCGTATTTTCTCGCGGCGGGGGCGATCGGTGGTGGGCCGGTGCGTGTCGAGGGGGTCGGAACCGACAGCATCCAAGGGGATGTGCGCTTTGCCGAGGCGCTGCAATCCCTCGGCGCGCGGATTGACATGGGGCCCAACTGGATCGAGGCCCGTGCGCCGCGGTCGGGTCCGCTCAAGGCTTTCGATCTCGACCTGAACCACATTCCGGATGCGGCCATGACGCTTGCCGCTGCGGCACTGTTTTGCGATGGACCGAGCCGTTTGCGCAATATAGCGAGTTGGCGCGTAAAGGAGACCGATCGGCTTGCGGCAATGGCGGTCGAGTTGCGCAAACTCGGGGCGAAGGTGGAGGAAGGTAGCGATTGGCTTGCAGTCCAGCCGCCAGCCAGGTTGGTCGACGGGGCGGCGATCGATACCTACGACGATCACCGGATGGCGATGTGCTTTTCGCTTGCGGCTCTTGGCCGCGTTCGCGTCCGCATCAACGACCCGAAGTGCGTCAACAAGACGTTTCCCGAGTTCTTCGATCGATTCGCACAGGTGACTCGTGCATCCTGACGTTCCGGTCATTGCGATCGACGGCCCGTCTGCCTCCGGGAAGGGAACGGTAGCTGCGCGAGTTGCGCAGCAACTGGCATGGCATTGCCTGGACAGCGGATCGTTGTACCGGATTGTCGCCGTGGCAGCGCTGCGCGACCGGGTTGCGCTGGACGACGAGTCGACGCTCTCGGCGCTGGCGGCCGAGTTGCCAGCGGTTTTCGACTCTGGTCGGGTGTTGCTCGGCACAGAAGATGTCACCGATGCGATCCGCTCGGAGGAGGCGTCCAGTGGCGCTTCGCGGGTTGCCGTGCTCAGCGGGGTGCGGGCTGGATTGCTTGCGCGCCAACGGGCGTACCGTCAACCGCCCGGTCTGGTCGCCGAGGGGCGGGACATGGGGTCGGTCGTGTTCCCCGATGCACCGCTGAAGATCTTTCTCACGGCGAGCGTCGAGTCCCGCGCTGAACGCCGCTATAACCAGTTGAAGGAAAAGGGTTTGCCTGCTACACTCGCGGGTCTTTTGCAGGATTTGCGTGATCGCGACGCACGGGATTCCGGGCGTTCGGTTGCGCCACTGCAAAAATGTGCCGATGCGCTGCTGCTGGATACCACTGGCATGACCATCGACGAATCCGTCGAAAGGGTCGTGCAATGGGCGGCGGAGCGTTTCAGGCGCTAGGTGTCGTGTGTCGGGAGGTCTGTTCCGTCGGTAGGGTTCTGCAGTGAATCCGGGAAACGGAATGCCTGGCACGTGACTGTGTTCAATGCAGTTCAACCAATTGCCGTCTCGGGACGGCGCTAGGGTCATTCATGTCTACAGCAACCGCCGCTGCCTCCGCAGCACCCATGGAAAGTTTTGCCGCCCTCTTCGAAGAGAGCCTTGCGCGTCAGGAAATGCGCGCGGGCGAGGTGATTACCGCCGAAGTCGTGCGTGTCGACCAGAATCATGTCGTGGTCAATGCCGGCCTCAAGTCGGAGAGCTATATTCCCGTCGAGGAATTCCGCAATGATCGCGGCGAGGTGGAAGTCAAGGCCGGCGACTATGTCACCGTCGCCATCGAGTCGCTCGAAGACGGGTATGGCGAAACGCGCCTGTCTCGCGACAAGGCGAAGCGCATCGCCGCTTGGAATGACCTCGAAAAGGCGCTCAACGATGGCCTGTTGGTGAAGGGGCTGATCAGTGGCCGCGTCAAGGGCGGTCTCACCGTCATGACCAATGGGATCCGCGCATTCCTGCCGGGTTCGCTGGTCGATATCCGTCCGGTGAAGGATACGACGCCGTACGAGAACAAGGAATTCGAGTTCAAGGTCATCAAGCTCGATCGAAAGCGCAACAACGTCGTCGTGTCGCGCCGCGCCGTGCTGGAAGCGACTGCAGGCGAAGAGCGCGAAGCGCTGCTGGCCAACCTGAAGGAAGGCACGGTAGTCAAGGGCATCGTCAAGAACATCACCGACTACGGTGCGTTCGTCGACCTCGGTGGCATCGATGGCCTGCTGCACATCACCGATCTGGCATGGCGCCGTGTGCGCCACCCGTCCGAAGTCCTGAATGTCGGTGATGAAGTTCAGGCCAAGGTGTTGAAATTCGACCAGGAAAAGAACCGCGTTTCGCTCGGCTTGAAGCAACTCGGCGAGGATCCGTGGGTTGGCATTTCGCGCCGCTACCCGCAGGGCACGCGCCTGTTTGGCAAGGTCACCAACATCACCGACTACGGTGCGTTCGTTGAGGTTGAGCAGGGTATCGAGGGTCTGGTCCACGTGTCCGAGATGGACTGGACCAACAAGAATATCCATCCGACCAAGGTCGTACAGCTTGGCGACGAGGTCGAGGTGATGATCCTCGAGATCGACGAAGACCGCCGCCGCATCTCGCTCGGCATGAAGCAGTGCTTGAGCAATCCGTGGGACGATTTCGCGCTCAACCAGAAGAAGGGTGACAAGGTCCGAGGCCAGATCAAGTCGATCACAGACTTCGGAGTGTTCATCGGCCTTCCAGGCGGCATCGACGGCTTGGTTCACCTGTCCGATCTTTCGTGGTCGCTGCCTGGCGAGGAAGCCGTGCGCAACTACAAGAAGGGTGACGAAGTCGAGGCCGTGGTTCTGTCGATCGATGTTGAGCGCGAGCGCATCTCGCTCGGCATCAAGCAGCTCGAGGGAGATCCCTTCACCAACTACATCGCCACGCACGACAAGAACAGCGTGGTTACCGGTACGGTGAAGTCTGTCGACGCCAAGGGCGCAGTGGTTTCCCTCGACGGCGAAGTGGAGGGCTACTTGCGTGCGTCCGAGGCGTCGCGCGATCGAATCGACGATTTGCGTGTTCTGCTGAAGGAAGGTGATTCCGTCGAGGCGATGATCATCAACGTCGATCGCAAGTCGCGCGGCATCAATCTCTCCGTCAAGGCGAAGGATCAGGCCGAACAGAGCGAGGCGATGCAGAAGCTCGCAAGTGATGGCGGCAACGCGCAGAGCGGAACGACCAACCTTGGGGCACTGCTCAAGGCGAAGCTCAATAGCGCCCAGAACTGACGACAGCAAAACTGGAGCAGCGCATCATCATGACCAAATCCGAGCTGATTGCACGTCTTGCTGCGAGATTTCCGCAGCTCGTGGCCAAGGATGCAGATTTTGCAGTCAAGATGATTCTCGATCAGATGACGGTGTCGCTAGGGCGCGGTGATCGGATCGAGATTCGCGGCTTCGGCAGTTTCGCGTTGAATTATCGTCCCCCGCGAACCGGACGGAATCCCAAGTCCGGCGAGCGGGTGCACGTTCCTGAGAAGTACGTTCCGCATTTCAAGGCGGGCAAGGAACTGCGCGAACGCGTCGATCAGAACCCCTGATCCCTTGTCTGTGACTGGTACGATTCTGTTCGAGGGCGGCGCGCGCGTCGCCCTTGTTTTTTTTGTACGGCCTCTCTATTTGCGATCATGCGTTTGCTGATCTGGCTATTGCGTATTGTCGTTTTCCTGCTGCTTCTGGCTTTTCTGAGCCGCAACAGCGGGCCTGTCGAGGTGCGCCTGTTTCTCGACTCATCGTGGCAATTGCCGCTTGCAATGCTGATGTTGCTTTTCTTTGCGGTTGGCGTGCTCCTTGGGGCAAGCGCAACGATGGCGACTGGTCTGCGCCAGCGGCGCGAGGTGGTGAAACTCAAGGCTCGCCTGCGGCAAATCGAGGACGACGGCGCCTCGTTTCGGGAAACGTCCCGCTCTGGTTGAAACCATGGAATTCGAACTCTGGTGGCTTGTTGCGTTCCCGCTCTTTTTTGCCCTCGGGTGGGTTGCAGCACGCATCGACATCAAGCAACTTGTCAGCGAATCGCGCGCACTTCCGCGGTCGTATTTCACGGGCTTGAATTTCCTTCTCAATGAACAACCCGACAAGGCGATCGACGCCTTTCTCGAAGCGGTCAAGGTAGACCCGCAAACTATCGAGTTGCATTTCGCCCTCGGCAATCTTTTCCGAAGAAGGGGTGAAACCGATCGTGCGATCCGGATGCACCAGAACCTGGTCGACCGCGCAGACCTCGGACCGGAACAGCGTATCCAGGCGATGGCGGAACTCGGCCATGATTTCCTCAAGGCTGGTTTGCTCGATCGCGCAGAAACGATATTCGTGAAACTTCGCGACTCGTCCCTGCACGAGATTGCACAGAAGTTCCTGCTCGAGATCTATCAGCAGGAAAAGGAGTGGGTGAAGGCGATCGAGGTCGCGCGCGAATTGCCGGATACGGCCGGACATCTTTGGCAGAAGGAAATTGCAAATTTCTTCTGTGAGTTGGCGGCGGTCGAAATGGCTCATTCTCGCAACGACTCTGCAAGGCGGTATCTGGAGCAGGCGATCGCAACCAATCGCAAATGCGTGAGGGCCAGCATTCTGCAGGGTGACCTCGAAGCCTCGGAAGGGAACATGGAAGGGGCGCTCTCCATCTGGAAACGTGTCGAACAACAGAATCCGGTTTATCTGGCGTTGGTTGCTGCACGGATCATGGATGGATACCGGAAACTCGGGCGCGTCGAACAGGGCATCCAGTTGCTTCGCGCATACTTGACGCAGCATCCTTCGCTGGATCTGCTGGATGCCGTCTTTCAGTGGGAGATGGAGAAAGAGGGGCCGCGCGCGGCATACCAGCTGGTGCGCGACGAGTTGGGGCGCAATCCGACGCTCCTCGGGCTAGACAAACTTCTCGAGGCGGCGCTGCTTACGGTGTCGCCGGAGCAGCGCAAGGATATCGAGCTGGTCAAGGGGCTGGTTCATTCACATACCCGCCGGGTGGCGCGCTATCGCTGCGACGAATGCGGGTTCAAGTCGCGACAGTTCTATTGGCGCTGTCCCGCCTGCGGTGGATGGGAAACCTATCCTCCCAAACGAACCGAGGAATACGACCTGACGCCGTAATGCCCGACGGCTAGAATCGAACCATTTCCCAATCGAATGCTGGAGGAAGCACAGTGAAAGTAACGGTAATCGGAAGTGGGTACGTTGGGCTCGTCAGTGGCGCCTGTCTCGCCGAGGTGGGCAATGACGTATTGTGTCTGGACGTCGATCCGCGAAAGATCGAGATCCTGAATTCCGGCGGCATCCCGATCCATGAGCCTGGGCTGGCGGCGATGATTCAGCGGAACCGGGATGCCAGCCGGATTCGATTCACGACCGATGTCGCCGTGGCCGCCCGACACGGAACGGTACAGTTCATTGCAGTCGGTACCCCGCCCGGTGAGGACGGATCTGCGGATCTCCAGTATGTCGTCGCAGCCGCGCGAAGCATCGGCGCGAACATGGACGATTATCGGGTAATCGTAGACAAGTCTACCGTGCCGGTCGGAACCGCTGACAAGGTTCGTGCGGCCATCGCTGAACAGTTGTCGTCGCGCGGAGTTTCGCATGGGTTCAGCGTCGTCTCGAATCCCGAGTTCCTGAAGGAAGGCGCGGCAATAGACGACTTCATGCGACCTGACCGGATCGTCGTCGGCGCCGACGACGAACGGGCCGTGGAATTGATGCGTGAGCTCTATGCGCCATTCCAGCGCAATCACGAACGTCTCCTCGTCATGGACGTCCGCTCTGCGGAACTGACAAAGTACGCTGCCAACGCCATGCTGGCCACGCGCATTTCGTTCATGAACGAACTCGCCAACCTTGCCGAACGACTGGGTGCCGACATCGAGTTCGTGCGCCAGGGCATCGGTTCCGATCCTCGCATCGGATATCACTTCCTTTATGCGGGGGCGGGGTACGGGGGCTCATGCTTCCCGAAGGACGTCAAGGCTCTCATCCGTACGGCACGTGCCGCCGGGCAGGAGTTGCAGATTCTCGGTGCGGTGGAGGTTGCCAACGAGGCACAGAAGGCCGTGATAGGGCGCAAAGTGGTGGAGCGCTTCGGCGAATCGCTTGCGGGGCGTCATTTTGCGCTTTGGGGCCTTGCGTTCAAACCCAATACCGACGACATGCGTGAAGCCCCGAGCATCGTGCTGGTCGAGGAGTTGATTCGGCGTGGTGCGACGGTCAGTGCGTACGATCCGGTCGCCATGGAGGAAGCAAAGCGTATCTTCGGTGAGCAGCCAAAGCTCACGTATGCGGAGAACCCCATGGCCGCGCTCGACGGAGCCGATGCGCTCTTGATCATCACCGAGTGGAAGGAATTCCGCAGCCCGGATTTTGACGCCGTCAAGGCAAGGCTCAAGCAACCCGTCATCATCGACGGACGCAATCTTTACGACCCGGCGACGGTGCGGCGCTACGGGATCAGCTACAACGCGATTGGGCGTAAGTAACGCGATGAAACCGGCCGCGCCACTGCCGCACATACCCGACACGTCGCACGCGCGCGTGCTGGTGGTTGGTGATGTCATGCTGGATCGGTATTGGTTCGGCGATGTCAGCCGGATTTCGCCGGAAGCGCCAGTTCCGGTGGTCAAGGTCGAACGCAGCGAGGAGCGGCCTGGAGGCGCTGCCAACGTCGCGCGCAACGCGCGTGCGCTTGGTGCGCGAGTCTCGCTTCTGTCCGTTGTTGGCGCTGACGAAGCGGGACGTGCCCTCGAGCGCCTGCTGGGTCCTTCCGGAATCGACTGCTCTCTTCATGTCGATCCAGACCTCGATACCACGGTCAAACTGAGGGTCATCGGGCGCCAGCAACAGCTGTTGCGCGTAGATTTCGAAACCTGGCCGAACCACGAAGTCCTTCAGGGCAAGCTCTCCGAGTTCGAGGCGCGAATTGGAGGGAGCGACGTTGTCGTCCTGTCCGACTACGGCAAAGGCGGGCTTGCGCACATTACCAGCATGATTCACATTGCCCGTCAGGCCGGCAAACCGGTTCTAGTCGACCCGAAGGGTGACGACTATGCGAGGTATGCGGGAGCGACGATGTTGACGCCGAACCGATCCGAGTTGCGGCAAGTGGTCGGCAAGTGGTCGGATGAAGCGGATCTCCATCACCGGGCACAGAAACTGCGCGAGACCCTGTTGCTCGACGCGCTGCTGGTGACGCGATCCGAAGAGGGCATGACCTTGTTCCGCGGCGATGGCGATCTGCATGAGCCGGCCGCTGCGCGCGAAGTGTACGATGTGAGCGGTGCGGGCGATACGGTGATTGCGACAATGGCGGTAATGCTTGCCAGCGGCGTGAGCATGAATGATGCAATGCGCATCGCGAACCATGCGGCGGGTATCGTCGTCGGGAAACTCGGAACCGCCGTTGTCGATCTGGACGAACTCAGAGCTTAGGAAGGCTACATGTATTACGTCGTCACCGGCGCAGCCGGTTTCATCGGGTCCAACATTGTTGCCGGGCTCAATACGCGTGGCATTCGCGACATCATTGCGGTCGACAACCTCACGCGAGGCGATAAATTCCGCAATCTCATCGACTGCGAGATCGCGGATTACATCGACAAGAATGATTTTCTCGAACTTGTCTCCAGCGGAGAGCTGGACGGCGCAGTTCAGGCGGTGTTTCATGAAGGGGCCTGCTCCGACACGATGGAGCACAACGGTCAATATATGATGAGCAACAACTATCGATATTCGGCGGTCTTGCTCGATTTCTGCCTCGAGCAGGAGATTCCCTATCTCTACGCATCGTCCGCGGCAGTATATGGCGGAAGTAGGGTCTTTTCCGAGTCACGCGAATTCGAGGCGCCGTTGAACGTTTACGGATACTCGAAATTCCTGTTCGACCAGATCGTGCGGCGGCGGCTCGATAATGCACGATCCCAAGTGGTCGGCTTCCGGTATTTCAACGTGTACGGTCCGCGTGAACAGCACAAGGGGCGTATGGCTTCGGTTGCGTTCCATCATTTCAATCAGTTCGTGGAGAGCGGGAAGGTCAAGCTCTTCGAAGGTTCCGACGGTTATGGGGACGGAGGGCAGTTGCGCGATTTCGTATTCGTTGACGATGTCGTCAAAGTCAATCTCTGGTTTCTCGACCATCCGGAAATTTCGGGCATCTACAACCTCGGCACGGGCCGGGCCCAGCCGTTCAATGACGTTGCGGTGGCGACTGTCAATGCGTCGAGGGCGGCACGCGGCGAAGCCGCACTGCTGCTCGGAGAGATGGTCGATCGGGGACTGATCGAGTATGTGCCCTTTCCCGATGCGCTTCGCGGAAAGTATCAGAGCTACACTCAGGCGGATCTGGGGCGCCTGCGCGAGGTGGGCTACGATGCGGCGTTCGCCAATGTGGCGGAGGGGGTTTCGCGTTACTGTGCTTCTCTGATGAAGGGCTAGGGGTAAGGCGCATGCGTTCGATCCTGTTCTCGCTCTTTGCGCTATTTGCTTTGTCGATTGCCGGCGCTGTCTACGCGGCGATCGATATCAATAGCGCCAATGAAACCCAGCTCGAAACGCTGCCGGGCATTGGCCCTGGCAAGGCGAAAGACATTGTTGCGGACCGAAACGCGAATGGTCCGTTCCGGTCGGTCGACGATCTCAGTCGTGTCAGGGGTATCGGGGACAAGACCCTCACCGGACTACGGGAACACATCACGGTGTCCGCGAATGCGGTTTCCACGACGAAAGCGCCTGCCGACGGTGCTCGGCAGACGCCGGCACCCACTGCACCGCAGAAGCGTTTTCCATGGGGCATTGTCATCGTGGCTGTGCTGGCTGGCGGCGGAGTCGCCTGGTTCGTTTTCCGCCGACGCAGTTCCGCCGCGAATGCGGAAGCGTCTCGGCAGGACGTTTCAGAACACCCTGCGGCGGTCCCGGCGCCAGTCCCGTCGTCTCGCAATCTCGGGGCAGCTGGTGCCGGAGGGACTGCAGCCGGATCTTCCGGTGGCGGTGCGACGCCCCCGCCAGCGCCCGCTGGGCCGAAACCCGCCGGTCATGCCGGCCAGGTCCCCTCGGCTGGCGTTAGCTCGGATCAGCCAATGCCGCCGGCAGGCATGCGGCCAGCGGGAATGCCGCCAACTGCATCGAAGCAGGCCGGAACCGGTGCGCCGCCTGCCCCCGCGGGATCAAAACCCAAGTAGATCGGACTCTCGGCGCGTCTTCCACCTCCATCCTGCCGAGCGGCGTCTTCAGATGATCAGGTTCCGCTTTCCGGAATGGCGTGCGTTCTTATGTATCATTGGATGCTCCCGTTTCGAAGCGCCGGCGCATCATGGAATATCCCACTCTTGAAGATTTCGTTGGCCGCACGCCGCTGGTCCGACTGAAACGCCTGCCCGGATCCGAAATCGACGGGCGCGGCAATGTCATCCTGGCCAAGCTTGAAGGCAACAATCCTGCCGGGTCCGTCAAGGACCGTCCTGCCTTGTCCATGATCGTGCGTGCCGAAGCGCGTGGAGACATCAAACCCGGCGACACTCTGATCGAGGCGACCAGCGGAAACACCGGGATCGCGCTTGCCATGGCGGCGGCGATGCGTGGCTATCGCATGATCCTGATCATGCCGGAGAACCAGAGTATCGAGCGTCGGCAGACGATGCGAGCGTTCGGCGCGGAACTCGTGCTGGTCCCGCAAAGCGGTGGAATGGAAATGGCGCGCGACGTCGCGGATGCCATGCGTGCCGAGGGCAAGGGCGTCATCCTCGATCAGTTCGCGAATCCGGACAATCCGCTTGCCCACTACGAAGGAACCGGGCCGGAGATTTGGCGCGATACAGAGGGCACGGTCACCCACTTCGTCAGTTCCATGGGCACGACAGGAACCATCATGGGCACGTCGCGTTACCTGAAGGAGCGAAATCCGGCCATCTGCATCGTCGGCTGTCAGCCGTCGGATGGGTCGCAGATACCCGGCATCCGCAAATGGCCCGAAGCCTACCTGCCCAGGATTTACGATGCACAGAACGTCGATCGCGTTGAGTACGTGAGCCAGGCCGAGGCCGAGGACATGACGCGGCGCCTTGCCCGAGAGGAGGGCATCTTCGCGGGGATATCGTCGGGCGGTGCGATGCACGTGGCGCTACGTCTGGCAAATCAGCTTACCGATGCGGTGGTCGTCAGCATCGTTTGCGATCGCGGTGATCGCTATCTTTCGACGGGCGTTTTTCCGGCTTGATCGGCATCGGCCTGTGCGTCGATCCGCAACGGGCCTGTTCCGAATCTTCGTGATCTGGTGTTGCGCCTGTTTGGTGTTCGCTGGCGCTTCCGTCGCGGCAGTATGGCCGGCGCAGGCACGATCGTTGTTGCTGACCTTGGACGGGATCGATGCGCCGGGCCTCAGGATCGACGGAATCCGGCTTGCAATTCCCGATCTGGCGGGCCGTTCGGCAACGTTGTCGGTGGCGCGCGTCACGTTAGGCGAGTCCTCCTGGCGAAATGTGACCGTCCAGTGTGCCGCCTTCGAGATCGCCCGTGGCGGCGTCGAGTGCGCGCGCGGTGATCTTGGCGTCGTGGCAGGCGGCGGAGCAGTCGTCATGCCGATTCGTATTCGCTGGCAGGCCGCATCAGGAACGGTCGAGGCGACCGTCGAGCCATCGCCGGGCGAGATCTGGCATCTCACAAGCAGCCGAACTCGCGAATCACGCTCGGTACGCCTTTTGCTGACGCGAGCCGATCTTGCGACCGTTCGGCAGTTCCTGCCTGCGCTCGCGGACTGGCAGATCGGCGGGCGCTTGAATGGCGAGGTCACAGCCGAGAAATCTCCGCAAGGTACCGACGTTCGACTGGATGTTTCGTTTGTCGACGGGCGCTTTGCGGATACCGAAGGTGTGCATGCCGGCGACAAGCTGTCCGGCGATCTGAAGCTCGTCGCGCGGGGCCGCGAAAAGCAATGGCAATGGCGAAACGAGTTGTCATGGGCTGCGGGCGAACTTTACCTCGCCCCGATCTATCTCGCCTCGCCGGGCATGACGCTGACGTCGGCCGGGACGATCGATGGCGATCGACTGGACCTCGATACACTCGAGGTCGCCTCGGATTCATTCGGGCGCCTGTCGATCAAAGGTGTTGCAGATCTTGACGACAAGAAGATCCGGAGCGCAAGTTTCGCGACGGGGGAGGTGCAACTCGATCGTTTTGCCCCTGCCTTCCTGGCTCCGCTCCTGGAATCGATCGCCGGCCCCAAACTGAACTGGTCCGGCCGCTTTGCTGCCGCGGGCGAGGTGCGCAACAACGCCCTCGTTTCCGCGGAGGTGTCGCTTGCCGGCGTTTCGATCCGTGAATCTGGTGGTCGGTACGCGCTCGACGACGTCAACGCGCGTATTCCGTGGCGCGAAGACGCAAGCACCGACGCGCAGGTGGACATCTCGCGCGCGAGTTGGGGCAAGCTTCCGCTCGGTCCGATTGCGCTGCCGCTGAAGCTTCGCGGATCAGCGATTCGATTGGTCGAAGCGCGGATTCCGATTCTCGACGGAGAGATCGTGCTCGAGGATGTCCGATTTACCCGAGGGGCAGAGCGCACGAACTGGCGTGCAGCGATTGCCGTGACGCCGGTGTCGATGGAACGGCTGACCGCGGCATTGGGGTGGCCTCGCATGACCGGCGTTTTCTCCGCATCCATTCCGGGAATCCATCAGGACGGATCAACGATTGCGCTGGATGGCGCGTTAGTGGTGCAGGTATTCGACGGCTTCGCTTCGGTCACCGATCTCCGCCTGATCGAGCCGTTCGGGCGCCTTCCGCGCCTGTTTGCCGACGTCGAGTTGCGCAATCTCGACCTTGATGCACTGACGCGGACATTTTCGTTCGGCAGCATCACCGGGCGCATCGATGGGTCCCTCGCGGGGCTGGAGCTGGCCGGTGTGCATCCGCTACGCTTCGATGCCCGCATCGCGAGCAGCCCTGGCGATTACCGCAAGCGAATCAGCCAGCGCGCGGTGCAGAACATCGGCGCACTGGGCGGTGCCGGCGCAGCGACGGCAATACAGCGCAGCGTGTTGCGTGTGTTCGAAGAGTTCTCCTACGGCAGGCTCGGAATGAGCTGCCGATTGCGCGACGGGGTATGCGAAATGGGTGGTGTCGAGGCGGCGCCGAGCGGTTACGTCATGGTCAAGGGAGCCGGCATCCCTTCGATCAATGTCATCGGCTACAATCGCCGCGTCGATTGGGACGAGCTTCTCGCGCGCCTGAAACGCGTGACCGAAGGCAACATGAAGCCGGTCGTGAAATGACGACGGGGGATAAGCGGATGCGAATTGAACGATGGAGTCCGGTACTTGCTGCGCTCGGTCTTTCGGCCTGCGTGACGATCAATATCTACTTCCCGGCCGCCGCGGCGGAAAAGGCGGCGGACAGGATCATCGATGAGGTATGGCAACTCAAGAATGGCGCCAAGGTGCCGGCCGATGAGCAGCACAAGGAGGCGAAATGATTCCGGTGATCCGCAAACTTCTGGTGTTGCTTGTCTTGTTGACCCCCATCGTTGCGACGGCCCAGGGCAATCTCGAGATCAATACCCCCGCGATTTCTGCGCTCAAGAACACGATGCAGGCACGACACAGCCAGCTTGCGCCGCATTACGCCTCGGGGGCCGTCGGGGTCGCGCGCGACGGTTCGATCGCGATGCGCGACGCCAACGCCGTCCCGCTGGCGCAGCGACAAGCTGTCACCGGTCTCGTCGCGGCAGAGAACAGCGACCGTGCTGGGCTTTACCGCGAGATTGCGCGGGCAAACGGCCATCCCGAATGGGAGGCCGAGGTGCGCAACACTTTTGCCCAGCGCTGGGCCGACAAGGCTCAAGCCGGATGGTACGTGCAGAATGCCTCGGGGCAGTGGGTACAGAAGTAATGCCGACACTGGTCTTCGACATCGAGACGATTCCCGATGTTGCGGGGATTCGCGATCTATATGATCTCGGCTCCGTACTGTCCGACTATGAGGTGGCGGAGTTCGCGTTCCAGAAGCGTCGCGCACAGACGGGCGGTGATTTCCTCCCCCTACATCTGCAACGCGTCGTCGTCATCTCTTGCGTCATGCGCGACGACAAGCAGATTCGTGTCTGGTCGCTTGCCGAGCCCGTCTCAAGCGAGGGCGAGATCATCCAGCGCTTCTTCGACGGCATCGAAAAGTTCACGCCGCAGATTGTGTCCTGGAACGGTGGCGGCTTCGACCTGCCGGTGCTTCACTACCGTGGTCTGATCCATGGCGTGACTGCGCCGCGCTACTGGGACATGGGCGAGGGCGACTACGCCGACTCGCGCGATTTCAAGTGGAACAACTATATCGGTCGTTACCACATGCGCCATCTCGATCTGATGGACCTCCTCGCGATGTACCAGCCGCGTGGCGCGGCTCCGCTCGATCAGTTGGCGAAACTGATGGGTTTTCCGGGCAAGCTCGGCATGGACGGTGGCGCCGTGTGGCAGGCCTATCAGGAAGGACGGATCGGCGAGATTCGCGATTACTGCGAAACCGATGTCGTGAACACCTACCTTGTCTTCTGCCGTTTCCAGCAGATGAGGGGGCAGTTGACCGCGGATGGCTTTGAAGCGGAGTGCCGTCTGGTTCGCGAGAGTCTTGGCGCGATCGGTTCCCCTCACTGGCGGGAATTCCTCTCCGCTTGGGCGCCACGGCCATGAATCGTACCTTGGCACCAGATCGCGCGGTTTCAGAGCGCTGTTTCGGATACGTGGACCATCCCGGCGCAGGTCGATGACATCGTGATGGATCGGGACCGCGGGCCACGGCGCGTCTCGCCACGTTTTGCCACGTCGAGACAGCAGTCGTGACACATCGCGCTCCCCGGATGCCGGATCGTTTCCGTGCCTGGCTGATCAATCGCTACACTGCCTTCCTGCTCGTGCTCCTCGTGTGGACGACGGTCCTGCAGTTCCTCGGCGGACTCGGTTCGTTCTATTACCATGTTCCCTTCGAGGGGCCGCTGGTACTGTACCTGTACTGGCTGCTGAACGCGATCCAGCGCCGGGATCAATGGACACCATGGGTCGCCGGGCTGCCCATCGTGACGCTGTATGGGCTCTACGACGGTTTCTTTCTCGCTTATGGCGCGGTGTTCCGCATCGTCAATTTCAGCGAGCTTCCCGAGTTGCTGCAGGTGTTGCCCTTGCCGCACAAGACCGGGCTGCTGTCGGCTCTCGGACTGCCCATGTTGCTCGTGCTGGTGCGCACGGACTGGCGCAAGTACCGTCGAGCGTTGATCGGCTGCGTGCCTGCGGTGTTCCTCGGGGCCAGCACGCATCTGGGGGCTGAGCGGTTCGTCAACATCTTCGACGAGATCGGCACCGACGTTGTCGTGTGGTCGGACGAACTCAGCGTCGAGAACAACGGACGCTTTGCGATGCTGTTCTATTTCGAAGCGCAGCGCCGTCTTGCGCTCGAACAGTCCGCCAGCTTCCGCGACCGTGCCGCATATACCGGAGAGGCGACGAAACTTGCAGCCGCATTGCGCGACCATGGCGCCAACCGCCATGTCCACCTGGTGGTGATGGAAAGCTTCATCGACCCGACACTCTTCAAGGGCGTTCGCTACTCGAAGGATCCACGTCACCCGGACTACGTTGCGCGGTTCGGCCGGAACGCTGGTTATTCGCTGTCACCGGTGTTCGGCGGCGGCACGGCGCAGGCCGAATTCGAGGTGCTGTGCGGCGTGCCTGCGTTCCGCGCCCTGTCGAGCATCGAGTTCAATGCATTTACCGGGGCGCCAGCCTTCTGCCTGCCCGGTATCCTGATGCAGGCTGGCTACCGTACGCTTGCGAGCAATGCCTACAAGCCGAACTTCTTCAACGCCATCAAAGCCTACACCGGCATCGGCTTCGGCGAGGCGTTCTTTCCTGCCGAGTACGCGCGACAGCGCAGCACTTACCTCTCGGCGGCCGAGGTACCGGCCGGCGAGCAATACCTCTTCGACGGCGACCTGTTCGACCAGAATCATGACTTCGTTGCCGAGCAGGTGCGCGTCAACCCGGACCAGCCACTGTTCAACTACGTGTTGTCGATGTACGGCCATTTCCCGCATGCGATGGATCCGAAGCTGCGGCCACCGGTGCTGACCATGGAATCGCGCCACAAGGACGATCAGTTGCGCCTGGCTGCCAACCAGCACTACTACCGCACCAGGGCGATTGCCGACTACGTGAGAAAGCTGATCGAACTCGACCCGAAGAGCCTGATCGTGATCGTCAGCGACCACCTGCCGCCGCTCGAAGATGGAACAGGAACCTACAAGAAACTCGGCTACATGGCGAACATCGAGGACAGTACCTCGTACAACCGAATCCTGGTCGTCGAGAACGGCAAGCCGGTGCGATACCGCAACATCCACCACTACGACATACCGTCGCTGGTGATGAACTATCTGACCGATGGATGGTATTGCAGGAACAACGACTGCAACCTGTTTCGCAGCACACACGATCGGGCCGACTACCGTGATCGCTACATGCGACTGATGGCGCATGCTGTCGACGCGGTCGAGTAGCGGATCAGTGCTTTCTGGAAAGATGAGCCATGGCGCGCGTGAGACCGTCGAGCGTGAGCGGAAACATGCGCTCCCCCATGATCTCGCGCAGCATTGCAATCGACTGCCTATAGCCCCAGTAACGCTCTGGCTCCGGATTGAGCCAGCAGGCCGAAGGCCAGGTGTCGAGCAGGCGACGCATCCATACCGCGCCGGCTTCTTCGTTCATGTACTCGACGCTGCCGCCCGGTTGCAGTAACTCGTATGGACTCATCGTCGCGTCGCCCACCAGGATCAGGCGAAAGTCGGGGCCGTACCTGTGCATCAGTTCCGCGGTGGCAATGCGCTCATTCCAGCGCCGGCGGTTGTCCTTCCAGACCGCGTCATAGACACAGTTGTGGAAATAGAAGTATTCAAGGTGCTTGAATTCGGCGCGGCACGCCGAGAACAGTTCCTCGCACACCTTGACGTGATCTTCCATCGAGCCGCCGACATCGAAGAACAGCAGCACCTTGACGGCGTTATGCCGCTCCGGCCGCATCATCAGGTCGAGCCAGCCCGCATTGCGCGCGGTGGCGCTGATGGTACCGTCGAGATCGAGTTCATCCGCCGCGCCTTCACGCGCAAAGCGACGCAGCCGGCGCAAGGCAACCTTCATGTTGCGTGTGCCCAGTTCCAGTGAATCGTCGAGGTTGCGGAATTCGCGTTGTTCCCACACCTTGATTGCCGTGCGATTGCCCGAGGAGTCGCCGCCGACCCGCATGCCTTCCGGGTGGTACCCGCCGTTGCCGAAAGGCGAGCTGCCGCCCGTGCCGATCCACTTGCTGCCGCCTGCGTGCCGTTCCTTCTGCTCGGCGAGACGCTTGCGAAACGCCTCCATCAGCTTGTCCCAGCCCAGCTTTTCGAGCTTCGCTTTTTCTTCCGGGGTCAGGTGTTTCCTGGTCAACAGCCTGAGCCATTCCTCGGGAATCTCGGCCTCGAGGCCAGGCAGGCGCTCGACGCCCTTGAAGTACTCGCCAAAGGCACGGTCGAACTTGTCGTAGTTCGCCTCGTCCTTGACTAGCAGTGCGCGCGACAGAAAGTAGAAATCGTCGATGCTGTGCGAGGCCACGCGCGCCTGCATCGCGGCAAGCAGATCAAGGTATTCCCGTGTCGAAACCGGCAGTTTGCGCGATTTGAGATGCAGGAAGAACTCGATCAGCATGCCTAGCGCCCCTGGCGCGCCATGAATATCAGGCGCTCGAACAGATGCACGTCCTGCTCGTTCTTCAGCAATGCACCGTGCAATGGCGGGATCACCTTCTTCTTGTCGTCGCTGCGCAGGGCTTCGGGCGGAATTTCCTCGGCCATCAACAGCTTGAGCCAGTCGATCAGTTCCGACGTCGAAGGCTTCTTTTTCAAGCCTGGAATCTCGCGCAGTTCGAAGAATACCTCCAGCGCTTCACGCACCAGCGCATTGCGGATACCGGGATAGTGGACGTCGACGATCCTCTGCATCGTTTCGCGGTCCGGAAACCGGATGTAGTGGAAAAAGCAGCGGCGCAGAAAGGCGTCGGGCAGCTCCTTCTCGTTGTTCGAGGTGACGAACACCAGCGGCCGGTGCTTCGCGCGCACCAGGGTGTGCGTCTCGTAGCAAAAAAACTCCATGCGGTCGAGTTCTCGCAGCAGGTCGTTGGGAAACTCGATATCGGCCTTGTCGATCTCGTCGATTAGCACGACGGTCGGCGTGTCGGCTTCGAAGGCCTCCCACAACGGCCCCTTCACGATGTAGTTGGCAATCTCGCGCACCTTCTCGTCACCGAGCTGCGAGTCGCGCAATCGGCTGACCGCATCGTATTCATACAGGCCGTGCTGCGCTTTGGTGGTCGACTTGACGTGCCATTGCAGCAGCGGCAAGCCGAGTGCGCTGGCCACCTCTTCCGCCAGCATCGTCTTGCCGGTGCCGGGTTCGCCCTTGATCAGGATTGGCCGTTGAAGCGTGATCGCCGCATTCACCGCAAGCATCAGGTCGTCGGTGGCGACATAATTCTTGGTGCCTTCGAAGCGCATCGTGGAGTCCCTCGGAGGTGGGCTGAATGGAGATTATAGGCGGGCCGGGAAATTCCGGTCGGCCGTCGGCTTGCATTCTGTAGACGATCAGTCTAATAATTCACCAAATGAACGCAGCGGGCAGGCATGTCAGGATGGCGTCGACGGGCGACGCTTCGGGCGACGGCGGCGCGAAGTCGCGCAGGGGGCGGCCGGCAGGACGGACCCCGACGCGTGCGGAACTCGTCCAGAAAGGCATGGAGATCCTCACCGAGCAAGGCTTCGCGAGCACCGGAATCGAGGCTGTGTTGCGAGAGGCTGGTGTCCCCAAAGGGTCTTTCTATCACTACTTTGCCAGCAAGGAGGAGTTCGGCCTTGCGGTGATCGACGCCTACGCGCAGTACTACGACGAGAAGCTGGGCCGGATTTTTGGCGATGAAGCCATTTCGCCGTTCGAGCGCTTTGGCGCCTTTCTTGTCGAGGCACGGCGCGGCATGCGCAAGTATGCGTACCGTCGCGGCTGTCTGATCGGCAACCTCGGGCAGGAGTTCGGTTGCGCGCACGAGATGTTTGCTGCACGGCTTACCGCGGTGCTGAAAGATTGGCAGCGCATCGTTGCCGCCTGTCTTCGGACTGCCCAGGTTAGGGGCGAGATTGCCGGGAATGCGGAGCCGAAGCGCCTTGCCGAGCTGTTCTGGATCGGCTGGGAAGGGGCGGTCATGCGCGCGCGGCTCGAACGAAGCTGCCGACCCCTGGAGTTGTTCATGGAATTCTATCTGGCGCAGTTGCGCCGGGCCTGAATCGCAAGGAGACGACAATGTTCAAGGCAGTTCTGCTCGAAAAGGACACAGAAGGTACCAGCGCCCGCGTAGCGGAGATCGATGAAGCGCAGCTTCCAGAAGGGGACGTCACGGTACGCGTCGACTATTCGACGATCAACTACAAGGATGGGCTGGCCATCACGGGCAAGGCGCCGATCGTGCGCAACTGGCCGATGGTGCCCGGCATTGATTTCGCCGGCACCGTCGATTCGAGTTCACATCCGGACTGGAAACCCGGCGACAAGGTGATCCTGAACGGCTGGGGCGTTGGTGAATCGCACTGGGGGGGCCTTGCGCAGCGTGCCCGGGTGAAAGGGGACTGGCTGGTCGGGCTGCCCGCGGTATTCTCCACGCGCCAGGCGGCAGCGATCGGCACGGCAGGTTATACGGCAATGCTCTGCGTGCTGGCGCTGGAGCGCCACGGCCTGAAGCCGGCGGACGGCGAGGTGCTGGTGACAGGTGCTGCCGGTGGTGTCGGCTCGGTGGCGATTGCATTGCTTGCCCGGCTGGGTTACACGGTGGTTGCATCGACCGGGCGCCTGAGCGAATCCGACTACCTCAAGTCGCTCGGCGCGACGAGCGTCATCGACCGGGTCGAACTCTCCACGCCGGGCAAGCCGCTGGGCCGGGAACGCTGGGCAGGTGTCGTCGACTCGGTCGGCAGCCACACCTTGGTCAATGCCTGTGCGACCGCCCGGGCTGAAGGGGCGGTCGCAGCCTGCGGGCTGGCGCAGGGCATGGATTTCCCGGCGACCGTGGCACCGTTCATCCTGCGCGGCGTCTGCCTGTACGGGGTAAACAGCGTCACCATTCCCCGCGCGCGTCGCGAGAAGGCGTGGCAGCGGCTTGCGCGCGATTTGGATGCCGCGAAGCTGAACGCCATGACGAACGAGATCGCCCTTGCCGAAACGATATCTGCCGCGCAGGACATCGTTGCCGGAAAAGTTCGCGGGCGATTGGTGGTGGACGTCAATCGATGACTTCTTGGCGTACAGGCGACATTCACATCTTCGAGCCTGAACGAATGAACCAATCCGTCGGACGGCCCACTAACGGAGGCACCGCCCGACGGGCGACAATGGAGAGAACGTGATAACGATCAATGTCAATGGCAAGAACATGCGGGTGGATTCCGACCCCGATACGCCGCTTCTATGGGCGCTTCGCGACGACCTGCATCTGACAGGAACCAAGTATGGCTGCGGTGTTTCGCTCTGCGGAGCGTGCGTGGTTCATGTCGACGGGAAGCCGGTCCGATCCTGCACGACTGCGCTATCCACGGTAGTCGGCAAGAAGGTGACCACGATCGAAGGTGTGGACGCAGATCGGATCGGGAAGGCAGTCCAGGCGGCATGGCAGAAACTCGACGTCGTGCAATGCGGATATTGCCAGTCGGGGCAGATCATGAGCGCGGTTGCCCTGCTCAAGACCAATCGCAAACCGAGCGATGCCGACATCGACGCCGCGATGGGACGCAACATCTGTCGCTGCGCCACGTATGTGCGCATCCGCGCAGCGATCCATGAAGCAGCGAGGTCACTGGCATGAGGCGTGTATATCTGGAACACGGCGGCGCGCCGGGCGAGGCGCGCATCGAGAATGAAAGCAGGCGTCGCTTCCTTCAGGGGGCGGCCGGTCTCACGCTTGCAGTGTATCTGCCTGGTGCAGTGGGTAAGGCTGCCATCAGGACGGCGAGCACGTCGTTCGAGCCCAATGCCTTCGTAAGCATTGGATCCGACAACAGCGTCACGGTTTTTGCCAAGCACCTCGAGATGGGACAGGGCAGCTACACCGGGCTTGCGACCATCGTGGCGGAAGAACTCGATGCCGACTGGGCGCAGGTCCGTGTCGAAGGTGCGCCGGCCGATGCCAAGCGATACAACAACCTGCTGTGGGGGCCGGCACAGGGCACCGGTGGCAGCACCGCGATCGCCAATTCCTGGGAACAGCTGCGCAAGGCAGGTGCCTCCGCACGCGCTATGCTGGTTGCCGCGGCTGCGCAACAGTGGAAGGTACCGGCGGACGAGATCACGGTTTCGAACGGAGTAGTCGCGCACGCCACGTCGAAGCGAAGAGCCAACTTCGGCCAACTGGCGGCCGCTGCCGCGTCGCAGACTGTGCCGGCTGAAGTTGCGCTCAAGGATCCGAAGGATTTCAAGCTCGTCGGCAAGCATGCGCCGCGCAAGGACAGCCTTGGCAAGACCACAGGCAAGGCAATCTTCACGCAAGACATCCATCTGCCGGGCATGCTGACTGCGGTCGTTGCCCATCCGCCGCGTTTTGGGGCGAGGGTGACGTCGTTCGACGCCACGAAGGCGAAAGCAGTCAAGGGCGTGGTTGCGGTAGTGCAGATACCGACTGGCGTGGCGGTGCTCGCAAAGAACACCTGGAGTGCAAAACAGGGCCGCGATGCGCTGAGCGTAGAGTGGGACGAAGCAACGGCATTTCGCATCGGCAGCGACGAGATCATGACCCGATATCGCGAGCTGGCGAAGACGCCGGGAGCGATTGCGCGCAAGGACGGTGATCCTGATTCTGCGCTCGCGGGCGCCGCGCAGAAGATCGAGGCGAGCTTCGAGTTTCCCTATCTCGCGCATGCGGCAATGGAGCCGATGAACTGCGTGGTGCGCCTCAACAAGGACGGCACTTGCGAGTTGTGGAATGGCGAGCAGATGCACACCGCCGACCAGGGTCGGGTGGCCGCACTGTTCGGAATCGCGCCCGAGAAAGTCACGATACATTCGCTTTATGCGGGCGGCGGTTTCGGACGGCGTGCCAACAAGGACTCGGACTACGTGCTCGAAGCGGCCAGCATCGTCAAGGCGAGCGGCCTCAATGTGCCGGTCAAGATGGTGTGGCTGCGCGAAGACGACATGCAGGCTGGCTACTACCGGCCGATGTTCCACCACAGCCTGCAGGCGGCGCTTGACGCACAAGGCAATCCGGTCGCGTGGAAGCATCGGCTGGTCGGGCAGTCGATCATCCTGGGCTCGCCCTTCGAGGCATTCCTGATCAAGGACGGGATCGACGCTGTATCGGTCGAGGGTGCATCGACACTGCCTTATCAGATTCCGAACTTGCTGGTCGATCTGCATACGCCCAAGGACATCGGCGTGCCGGTGCTGTGGTGGCGCTCAGTCGGGTCGACCCACACTGCGTTTTCGACCGAGATCGTCATCGATGAATTGGCTGTCGCGGCAAAGAAGGATCCGGTCGACTTCCGCCTCGGCCTGCTGTCGAAGCACCCGCGTCATGCTGGCGTGCTGAAACTGGCCGCCGAGAAGGCTGGCTGGGGAACTCCATTGCCTGCTGGAAAACCTGGCGAGCGCCGTGGTCGTGGCGTGGCGGTTCATGAATCGTTCCATTCTTTTGTCGCCGAAGTGGCCGAGGTGACCGTCAAGCCGGATGGCAGCTTCAGCGTCGACCGCGTCGTGGCGGCGGTGGATTGTGGCGTGGCGGTCAACCCGGACGTCATCAAGGCGCAGGTCGAGGGGTCGGTCGGATTCGCGTTGTCCGCCGTGCTTTACGGTCGCATCACCTTGAAGGAGGGCGTCGTCGAGCAGTCGAACTTCCACGACTATCAGCAGATCTCGATTTCCGAGATGCCGAAGGTCGAGGTTCACATCGTCCCCTCTGGCGAGAAACCCACGGGCATCGGCGAGCCGGCGGTGCCGCCGCTGGCGCCGGCGGTGGCGAATGCCATTGCGGCGGCAACGGGCAAGCGGCTGCGCAGCCTGCCGATCGAGACCGAGCTGCTCAAGGCCTGAGGACGGTCAATGGACAGCACCGATCTCCAGGTTCTCGAAGCCGCCCGGCGCTGGCTCGCGCACGATCGGCGCTGTGCGCTGGTGACCGTGGCGCGCACATGGGGCTCCGCGCCGCGGCCGCCCGGTGCGTGGCTGGCGCTGCGCGACGATGGCGTGATGGTCGGCTCGGTTTCGGGCGGCTGCATTGAGGACGACCTGATCGCCCGCATGTCTGACGGCCGCCTGGCCGGCGAACGCCCGTTCACGCTCGTCTACGGCGTGACGCGAGAGGATGCGACCCGCTTCGGCTTGCCGTGCGGTGGAACGCTGGAACTGGTGATCGAACCGGCACCCGACGTGGCACTGCTGGACCTGCTCGCGCAGCGCATTTTCGCGCACCGACTTGCCTCTCGCAGCATCGATCTTGCAGATGGATCGGTGCACATCGCCGATGCGCGGCGTGGCGATGCCTTGCAGTGGAACGGCACCCGCTTGACCACGATCCATGGCCCGCAGTGGCGCTTGTTGATCATTGGTGCCGGGCAGTTGTCCGTGGTGCTGGCACAGATGGCGCTGGCACTCGACTACGAGGTGGTCGTCTGCGATCCGCGCGAAGAGTATGGCGCCGAGTGGCCGGTGCCCAACACCCGCTTCGAAGCCGGCATGCCCGACGATACCGTGCTGGCGATCGAACCGGATCCGCATACCGCGATCGTAGCGCTCACGCACGATCCCAAACTGGACGACATGGCGCTGCTCGAGGCGCTCAAATCTCCGGCGTTCTACGTCGGCGCGCTCGGTTCGCGGCGTAACACGGCCATGCGCAAGTCACGCCTGCGCGAGCATTTCGATCTGTCGGAAGCCGAGGTCGGCCGCCTGCACGGACCGGTGGGCCTTTTCATCGGCAGTCGCACGCCGGCCGAGATCGCCGTTTCGATCCTGGCCGAGATCACGGCCGTCAAGCATGGGGTGACGGCGGGTGTCCGCACCGATGCAGACAGCGAAGCGGGCGCCTGCGCCAGTGTCATCGGCTGAACCGATCGTCGGCATTCTGCTTGCTGCCGGCAGCGGTCGCCGCTACGGCGGCGACAAGCTGATGCAACCGCTCGCGGACGGCGTGCCGCTGGCATGTCGCGCGGCACGTGTACTGGCAAGTGCCTGCAATCGAACCCTGGCCGTGGTCGCTGCCGGATCTGCACCCGCACTCGAAAGCGCGTTGCGTGAACTCGGTGTCGAAGTCGTCGTCGCCGCCGACGCATCGCGCGGCATGGGCCACACGCTGGCTCGCGGTGTCGACGCCGCGAGCGATGCCGGCGGCTGGGTGATCGCACTCGCCGACATGCCGGCGATACGTGTCGATACCATGCAATGCGTGGCGCGGTCGATCCGCGCGGGCGCCTCGATTGCGGCCCCGTTTCACGGCGGGCGGCGCGGCCATCCGGTCGGATTCGCGCGGGATTGGCGCGATGCGCTGCGTGCACTCGACGGCGACAGCGGCGCCCGTGCGGTGCTCGCGGCGAATGCGGAACGCATCACGCACCTCGACGTCGATGATCCGGGTGTCCTGCTCGACATCGACACGCCGGCCGATCTCGCGGCATTCGTCTCAGCGTAGCGGCTCGGCCGCTGGCTGGGTCAATACCACTTCGAACAGGCTGCCGCCGCGCTCCGGCGGCTCGAAAACCAGGTTCAAGGTACGCTCGCCTGAAAGCCGCGTGCGAGCGTAAACGCGGCTGAACACCGGGTTCTCGATCGGCCCCTGCGTCGGCGACAGCGGCGGTGGCGAAGGGGGCGGCATCGGCTCGAAGTTGCCCAGCACGGCTTGTGCCCGCGCTCGGTTGATCGTGTTGTTCGGCTGCAGGCGCAGGCGTACCCACGCCTCGTCGCCGCCCTGCACGAAATCGATCTCGGCAAACCAGGCGCGTACGCGCGAGGTCTCGCCAACCCAGGTGATGCGGTAGCGTGTTTCCTGGCGCGGCGTGAAACTGGCCGGCAGGCGCACTTCGAGCACCGCGCGCGTCACGGGTTTGAGCGCGCCCAGCCACTTCAGCAACTGGTCTTCGGTGTAGGCCTGGGCGGCGGTTGGCGGGGCAGGCAGTTCGCCAGCTGCGCTGGCCGTGGCGCAGGCGATCGAGAGCAACGCTGCCAGCAGCCGATTCGACGAAGGCATGGTCAGGGCTTGCCGCGTCGTACCCGTTCGACGTAGGCCAGGCCGTCCAGTGGCGCACCGTCGCGCTGCGAGCGCCAGACGGTTTCGGCCAGCGCATCGAGCACGATGTGCAGCGCTTCGTGGCGGTCGCCGAGCCGCGAGAAATGCGCCTCGAAGGCGGCACGCAGGCCATGCGGCTGGTCGATCGAAAGCTGCTCCTCGATCGCAAGGTGCAGCGAGAGATGCAGGAACGGGTTGGTCTCGCCCATTTCCGGCGTCCACTCGCGCGCCATGGCCGATTCCGGGTTCTCGATCAGTGCGTGGTACTCGGGATGATGCTTGACCAGGTCGGCAGCAATCACCTCGAGCTCGGTCAGCGGCAGGTGCTCGCGATGCTTGCGCCACGCCTCGATGAAGAACTGTCTTGCCTGATCACGTGTCGGGTTGTACATCAGTCAGCCTTTATCAATGCGAGCAACGCGCTGTTCTGGATCAGCGCATTGCCTTCGTAGAGCGGCGCGATCTGGCCCGCGCTGTAGGCGCCGATGAGCGGCAGGCCGGGATAGCGGTTGCGCACGATGTCGAGGTCGCGATCCTGTCCGCCATAGAAGTATGGTCCGCGGCCCATGCATGAAAACAGCACGCCGAACGATGGCGGGTCGCCAATTTCGTCTGCGGCGGCATCGACGGTGCGGCGCATGTCCTCCTCGGCGCCGAGTGGCGAGCGCAGGCCCCAGAACAGCCGTGCGCCAGGCTCGATGCGTTGGCCCAGCGTGACCGAGCGGTCGTCGTGATTGACCGATATCAGCGGCAGCACACGGAAACGGCCGCATTCGACGGCGTTGTCCAGCGCCTCGGTCACTTCGCCGACGAAGAGTTGATTGAAAGGCAGGCGGGCTTCTTCGCGCAATTCCGGTGGCAGGGCGCGCAACAGGCTGTTCAGCGCGAGCTGGTTGCCCAGGCGATGGACATCATAGCCGTCGGATGCGTCGACCATCTGCACCTCGCCCAGCGCGCGGATGCCGCGCGCCACGCCGATCGCCATGCGGGCGCCTGAGAATACGGCGGTCGCGCGTCCCTCGGGCGTGGGCTGTCCATGGCCCCATACGCGTCCCGGTGCCTGGGCGCCGGCATCGGTGGAGACGATGCCGAACCGCGCAACGCCCTCGTCGAGCCAGGCGGCGGTTGCCGCGCTGGGAACCGCAAGCGAGAGTTGTGGCGACAGCCCGGGCGCTGGCTGGCCGCGGGGCGGGCCCAGCGCAACGCCGTCGCCGATCACCATGGCGCAGGCGGCCGGCTGATCGATCGCCCAGTCCTGCTCGGTCAGCACGCCGGGTGCGGTGCAGCCCCAGACGTTCAGGCAGTTCGCCGCGCGCGATGCACCGGCGAGCACCGCATGGACGTTGCGCGCGAACTCACTGGTGAGAAACAGCATCACGCTGTGCGGGTGTTCGAGGCGGGCGCGCTCCAGTGCGAGCTTGACAGCGGTCACGGCCAGGTCGGGCAGTGCGTCGGTGCCGCGGATCAGTGCGGTGGCTACGGCAATCGCCATGAGTTCAGGTTTCCTTCGCTGGGTACAGTGAACACGGCATCGTCACGCGGTCTTGTCGACGAAAGCGCACAGATCGCGGATCAGGCAGGCCGGACAATCGGGCTTGCGCGCCTTGCAAACGTAGCGCCCGTGCAGGATCAGCCAATGGTGGGCGTGCAGGCGGAATCCCGGCGGCACCGCCTTCATGAGTTTCTGTTCGACTTCGAGTACATCCTTGCCGGGCGCCAGACCGGTGCGGTTGCCGACGCGGAAGATGTGCGTATCCACCGCGATGGTCGGCTCGCCGAAGGCAATGTTGAGCACCACGTTGGCGGTCTTGCGCCCGACGCCGGGCAGCGCCTCGAGCGCCTCGCGTTCGTTCGGCACCTCGCCGCCGTGGCGTTCGAGCAGCAGCCGGGCGGTGGCGACCACGTTCTTCGCCTTATTGCGATAGAGTCCGATGGTGCGGATGCAGTCGGCCACGCCGTCTTCGCCCAAGGCGGCCATGCGGGCGGCGTCGGGCGCGAGGCGGAACAGCTTGCGCGTGCAGAGGTTGACGCTCTTGTCCGTCGCCTGCGCCGAAAGGATCACGGCGATCAGCAGCTGGAACGGTGTCTCGTGCTCCAGTTCGCCCCGCGGTTCCGGGTTGGCGGCGGCAAAGCGGGCGAACAGTTCGCGGATCTTCCTGGGCGACATGTCGCGATTATCCGCCATCGCGGGGCACGATGGCGCGCTACGATGGGTGCTCTGGGAGGCGCACAGGATGGCGTTTCCAGAGGTGCCATTCCTGTGATTCGCATGGAATGGCGCTCGCCGGGATGGGCTGCCCAGGGGCAAGCGCGGATGCGGCTTCCAGGCCAGTGCGGTGACCGCGGTGGCGGTCGCCGCGATGCCCGGTCAGTGCGCCGGCGAAGCCTGCTGCAACGCGCGTGCGGCGGCTCGCGCTTCGAGCCAGTTCTTGCCTGCGATCAGCAAGCCGAGAAAGATGAAGGCGCCGGGTGGCAGCACGGCGGCAAGGAAACCCGGGTAATCGGCCGGCAGCACCTGCAGCGGGCGCAGCGAGGGAACGATCATCTCGATGCCGCCGAACAACTGGCCGGTGCCGACGATCTCGCGCACGCCGCCGAGGAGCGCGAGCACCCAGAGCAGCCCGATGCCCATGGCGATGCCGTCGACGGTCGATTCGAGCGGCGTGTTCTTGGCGGCAAAGGCTTCGACGCGCGCCAGCACGATGCAGTTGGTGACGATCAGCGGAATGAAGATGCCGAGTACCAGGTAGAGCGGGTGCAGCCACGCGTTGAAGGCGAGGTCGACCACCGTGACCAGCGCGGCGATGATCAGGATGAACACCGGGATGCGGATCTCGTAGGGGATCAGGTTGCGCAACAGCGAGATCGCCACGTTGGCCATTGCCATTACCAGGATGGTAGCCAGCCCGAGCGATACCGCATTGACGAAACTGGTGCTGATGGCGAGGATTGGGCATAGGCCGAGGATCTGCACCAGGCCGGTGTTCTGCTTCCATATGCCGTTCCAGGCGATGTCCTTCCACGGTGACGTGGCGGCCTCCAGTGCTTCTTCGGCGATGGTCTGCGTGGTCTGTTCGCTCATGCCGGGCTCCTGCTCAGGATGAAGGCAATCTGCTGCCGTTCGGGGCAGCGAATAGCTTGTCGCGCTGTGCGGCGGCGAAAACCACCGCGCGCCCGACCGCGTTGGTGACGGCGCGCGCACTGATCGTTGCGCCGGTGACGAAATCGAAACTTCCGCCATCCTTCTTCACGCGCCACTGCGTTTCGGGCAACTGCGCCAGACCCTTGGCGTTGAACTGGGTGATCCAGGGCGCGTCCTTGCGCTTGTCCTTGCGCGGGTCGATGTAGTCGCCCAGGCCGGGCGTCTCGCGATGCGCGGTGACGCGCACGCCCGAAACGCTGCCGTCGGCACGCACCGCGATCACCAGGTTGATCCTTCCGCTATAGCCGTCAGGCGCGATTGCCTCGATCACCAGACCGGCCGGCTGGCCGCCCTTGCGGGCGCGATAGACGCGCGCCGTGTCGTCGATGCCCAGTTGCCGTGTCGGACCGAGTTCGACATGGTCCTCCAGCAGATCGTTGTCGTACTCCGCACGCGGCAGTACCTCGTTGATCAACAGCATTTTCTCCTCGCGCGCGGCGAGGTCGATCGCGGGCTTGGTGGCCGAGTACGTCCACGCCATGACGCCGGTAAACACCACAGTGAAAACCAGCAGCGTCAAGGCCGTGCGCAGGGAAACGGTGGTGACGCTGGACGGATTCATCATTGCGTTCGAGCCTCAGTCGTCCTTGTGCCCGAACACCGGTGGCTGCGTCTTCATGTCGATCAGCGGCACGCAGATGTTCATCAGCAATACGGCGAAGGCGATGCCGTCCGGATAGGCGCCGAAGGTGCGGATGACTACCGTGACCAATGCGGCGCCGGCGGCGAAGATCAGCTTGCCGCGCGGCGTGGTGGCGCCCGACACCGGGTCGGTGACGATGAAGAACGCCGCCAGCATCGTGCCGCCTGAGAGCAGGTGAAAGATCGGCGCCGCAAACTGGTCGGCATTGATCAGGTGTAGCAGTCCGGCGACCACGACGATGCCCGAGATGAACGCTGCCGGCATGTGCCAGGAGATGATGCGCTGTTGCCACAGATACAGGCCGCCAAGCAGGTACGCAACGGCGATCCATTCCCAGCCGCGTCCGCCGAACAGGCCGAACGCGGTGCCGCCGGCCAGCACCTGCGCGACCGTCTGGGTGCCGGCCGCGGAATGCATCGCGGTGCGCAGCGCGTCGAGCGGCGTGGCGCCGGTGATGGCATCGAGCGTGCGTTCGCCCCCAAGGATCAGGTCGAGCTGCGATGCGAAGTCCACGCCGGCGTGCGGCCACTGCGACATCAGCGCCGGGAAGGCGACGATGGTGATCGCGTAGGCGGCCATCGCCGGGTTGAAGGGGTTCTGGCCCAGTCCGCCGTAGAGCTGCTTGACGATGACGATGGCAAACAGCGTGGCGCCCGCCGTGATCCACCAAGGCACGATCGGCGGAAAGGTCAGCACGATCAGCCACGCGGTGACGATGGCAGACAGATCGGCCAGGAAGATGCCCATCGGGCGGCCGCGTGCGTGCAGCATTGCCGCCTCGCCGGCGAGTGCGGCGGCCGATGCGATCGCCAGGTTCACCAGGATCCCGGCACCGAAGTACCAGACATAGGCCGCAATGCCCGGCACCAGCGCGAGCAGTACCCGGAGCATGACGCTCTGCACGCTGGCCGGCTTGCGGACGTAGGGAGAATTGTTCAAGTCGGATTTCCAGGGACGGCGCATGACGGCGCGCGGCGCAACCGTCGCAAGCGTGTGCGAGCCGGGCATGGTGTCACGAATCGGGTTGCGGTTCGGGTCACGATGCACCGTCCTCGTCGTGGGTCTTGGCCATCTCGCGGATCTTCGCGCGGCGTGCCTCGATCTCGGCGATTTCGGCCCGCTTTGCATCGGACAGATTGTCCGTATTCTTCGGCGATACGGCTTCGCGCTGCTTGCGCGCACGCTCGATGGCGGCCTCGATCAGGGCCTTCTTCGGGTCGGCGGCCGGCGCAGTTTCGGCCGCAACCGGGGCTGAAAGGTCCGCCGTGGCGGGCTGCGGCGGTGCCGATGGTGTAGCGACCGTGCCTTCCGCCTGCGCCGCGGCGGCGGCGGCCTGCAGCGCATCGCCTGCGGGCGCCGCCGCGGGGACGGCCTTCTTTTCGGCAGTCTGGCGCCCGGCTGCGGTCTTGGCGGCGAGCTTGGCGGCCTTTTCCTCCTTCTCGCGTTCTTCGCGGAAGGTCCGGAACTCGAAGCGTTCGCGCGCCGAATCGGCCGCTGCCTTGTCCCGTTCGCGTGCCCAGATCTCGGTCTTGGCGAAGCGGTAGTAGTCGACCAGAGGAATGTGGGACGGGCAGACGTAGGCACAGCAACCGCATTCGATGCAGTCGAACAGGTGGTATTCCTGCGCCTTGCCGAAATTCTTCGCGCGTGCGAACCAGTACATCTCGTGCGGCTGGAGATCGGCCGGACAGACGTCCACGCAGGCGGTGCAGCGGATGCAGGGCATCTCCGGCGGCGGCGGCGGAAACATCGCCCTGGAGCCGGCGATGACGCAGTTGGTCGCCTTGACCACCGGCACGTCCGGGTTGGGCATCAGGTAGCCCATCATCGGGCCGCCCATGATGGTGCGGTCGGTGTCGGGCCGGCCGCCCGCGAGCTTCACCAGGTGCGACATCGGCGTGCCGAACAGTACCTCGTAGTTGCGCGGGCGCTCGACGTTGCCGCTGACCGTGACGATGCGCGATATCAGCGGGCGGCCGAGGTTGAGCGTCTCGTGGATTGCGTAGGCGGTGCCGACGTTGAAGCATTGCACGCCGTAGTCGGTGCTGCGCGATCCGTGCGGCACTTCGATGCCGGTGAGCACGCGGATGAGCTGCTTGGCGCCGCCGGCCGGGTAGCGCGTCGGCACCACGACGACATCCATCCGTTCGCCGAGTGCCCTCGCCGCTTCGCGCATCGCTTGCGCCGCCTCGGGCTTGTTGTCCTCGATGCCGATCAGCACGTCTTGCGCGCCCAGCATGTGGCGCATGATCTGCGCGCCGCGCAGGATGTCCTGCGCGCGCTCGCGCATCAGCATGTCGTCGCAAGTGATGTAGGGCTCGCACTCGGCACCGTTGAGGATGAGCGTCATGCGCTTGTCCCTGGCGCCCTTGAGCTTGAGGTGACTCGGGAATACCGCGCCGCCGAGCCCGACAACACCCGCGTCGCGCAGCGTGTCGCGGATCTCGTCGGGCTGCATGCTGCGGTAGTTCGACGGATACAGCGGCATCCAGGCTTCTTCGCCGTCGGGCTCGATTACCACCGACAGCATGGCGAGTCCGGAAGTGTGCGCCATCACGCGCGGCTCGACTGCGACGATCTTGCCCGAGGTCGGCGCGTGGACCGCTGCGGAGACGTTGCCGTCGGCAGCGCCGATGCGCTGGCCCTTGAGTACGCGCTCGCCTGCCTGCACGAGCGGGTGCGGTGTGCCGCCGATGCTTTGGTGCAGCGGCACCACCAGGTGCGGCGGCAGCGGCGCGACGACGATCGGCTCGCGCGTCGATTGCGCCTTGTTGGTTTCCGGCTTGACGCCCCCGTGGAAATTGAAGAGTTCTCGCATCATGGGTGACGGGGCCGCTCAGGCAGCCTTCTTGTCCTCCGCCGGTTTGATCTCGATCACCGGATACTTCCACTTCCAGGTCTCGACTGTCTCGCCGATCGGCTGCATGGTGATGCAATTCACGGGGCAGGGCGGGAGGCACAGCTCGCAGCCCGTGCACAGCGGTGCGACGATGGTGTGCATCTGCTTGGCCGCGCCGACGATGGCGTCCACCGGGCAGGCCTGGATGCACAGCGTGCAGCCGATGCAGGTGGCCTCGTCGATGATTGCCACCGATTTCGGCTTCTCGACGCCGTGCTCGGCATTGAGCGGCTTGAACTCGCGCCCGAGCAGGTCGGCCAGCTTGCGGATGCCTTCCTCGCCACCTGGTGGGCACTGGTTGATGTCGGCTTCGCCCTTGGCGATGGCCGTGGCATAGGGTCGGCAGCCGGGAAAGCCGCACTGCCCGCACTGCGTCTGCGGCAGGATGGCGTCGACCTTGTCGACCAGCGGGTCGCCCTCGACCTTGAACTTGATCGAGGCCCAGCCGAGCGCGGCGCCCAGCACGACGGCGCCGAGCGCCATGATCAGGAGTGCGGACAGCATCAGTGGTACTTGTCGAGCCCAGCGAAACCCATGAAGGCGAGGCTCATCAGGCCGGCAGTGATCATCGCGATCGCGGTGCCGCGGAAGGGCAGCGGAACGTCGGCGCCGTCGAGACGCTCCCGGATGCCGGCGAACAGCACCAGCGCCAGCGAAAAGCCCGCTGCCGAGCCGGCGCCATAGAGCAGCGATTCGACGAAACCGTGCTTGAGCGACACGTTGAGCAGCGGCACACCGAGCACGGCGCAGTTGGTCGTGATCAGCGGCAGGTAGATGCCCAGCACCTGATGCAGCACCGGGCTGGTTTTCTGGATCACCAGCTCGGTGAGCTGAACGATGGCCGCGATGGTGACGATGAATGCCAGCGTGCGCAGGTATTCGAGACCGAACGGCGACAACAGCCAGTGGTCGATGATGAAGCTGGCGCCGCAGCCCAGCGTGAGCACGAAGGTGGTGGCCGCACCCATGCCGACGGCCGTTTCCAGCTTCTTCGACACGCCCATGAACGGGCACAGGCCGAGGATGCGCACGAAGACCACGTTATTGACGAGGACCGTGCCGAGGATGATAAAGAAGTAACTGGTCATTGGGTGGACGGCAGAATCACCAGATTATCCCTTTTTGCGCCGCACCACTCAACCCTGCGGGCCTCGCAGGCATTTGAACATGAAGCTATTTATGAGCGGCAGATGCGTGTCCGCAGTCGTTCGAATGGCCTCAGGCGGCCTGCCAGTCGCGGCATGCATGCACCGCGTCAGCCACGAGCTGCGGGCCGCGGTAGATCAGGCCCGAGTAGATCTGCACCAGGCTTGCGCCGGCGTCGAGCTTGGCGCGCGCGTCTTCGCCGCAGAGGATGCCGCCGACACCGATGATCGGGATTTCACCCTTCAGCTTGCGTGCGAGTTCCGCCACCACTTCGGTCGAGCGATGCAGAAGCGGCCCGCCCGAGAGGCCGCCGGTCTCATGTTCCAGCGGATGTCCGGCGATGCCGTCGCGCGCGATGGTGGTGTTGGTGGCGATCACCGCATCGATGCGGTGCCAGCGCAGTGCGTCGCAGATCACCGTGAGCTGCGTTTCGTCGAGGTCCGGCGCGATCTTGAGTGCCAGCGGCGTGTAGCGGCTGTGCCGGTCGGCGAGCTTGGCCTGGGCATCCTTCAGCTTGCCGAGCAGCGCGTCGAGTTCGTCGCCGCCCTGCAACTGGCGCAGGTTCTTGGTGTTCGGCGAGCTGATGTTGACCGTCACGTAGGTGGCGTAGGGATAGACGCGGTTCAGGCAGGTGACGTAGTCGTCGGCCGCGCGCTCGATCGGCGTGTCGAAATTCTTGCCGATGTTGATGCCCAGCACGCCCTGGTATTTCGCGCTGCGCACGTTGGCGATCAGCGTGTCGAGCCCGCCGTTGTTGAAGCCCATGCGGTTGATGATCGCCTGATGCTCCGGCACGCGGAATAACCTTGGCCGCGGGTTGCCCGGCTGCGGGCGCGGTGTGACGGTGCCGACTTCGATGAATCCAAAGCCGAATCCGGCCAAGCCATCGATGCATGCCGCATTCTTGTCCAGTCCGGCCGCCAGCCCCACGCGATTGGGAAACTGGATGCCCATCACCTGCACCGGGTTGCCGTGTTCGACGCCGCAGCGCGGCGCCAGCGGCGAGCCGGCCAGCATCTTCAGCGAGGAAAGGGTCAGGTCGTGAGCGGTTTCCGCGTCGAGCGCGAACAGCAGGGGGCGGGCCAATCGATAGAGCATAGGCGAAGTGTACCCGACGGCGCCGTTTGATGCCCGCCGTGGCGGGGGACTGTGCGGCCCCGGGATCGGCTAAAATGCCGCTTTTCCTGCCCGAAGACCACGCATGAAAGCGACTTTTCTGGATTTCGAGCAACCGATTGCCGACCTCGAGACCAAGATCGAGGAGTTGCGTTTCGTCCAGGACGACTCCGCGGTCGACATCTCAGAAGAGATCGCCCGGCTCGAAACCAAGAGCCAGGCGCTCACCAAGGACATCTACGCCAAGCTGACGCCGTGGCAGAGCGCGCTGGTCGCGCGCCACCCGCAGCGGCCCTACACGCTCGATTACATCGAGCATATGTTTACCGATTTCGAAGAGATGCATGGTGACCGCGCCTTTGCCGACGACCACGCCATCGTCGGCGGCATGGCGCGTTTCAACGGGCAGGCTTGCATGGTCATCGGCCACCAGAAGGGCCGCGACACGCGCGAGAAGATCCTTCGCAACTTCGGCATGCCGCGCCCCGAAGGCTATCGCAAGGCGCTGCGGCTGATGCGCCTGGCCGAGAAGTTCGGCATGCCGGTGTTCACCTTCATCGATACGCCGGGCGCGTATCCCGGCATCGACGCCGAGGAGCGCGGCCAGTCGGAGGCCATCGGCCACAATCTCTACGTGATGGCCGAGCTGAAGGTGCCGATCATCGCCACCGTCATCGGCGAAGGCGGCTCGGGCGGCGCGCTCGCCATCGCGGTGGCCGACAGCGTGTTCATGATGCAGTACGCCACCTATTCTGTGATCTCGCCCGAGGGCTGCGCCTCCATCCTCTGGAAGAGCGCCGACAAGGCGGGCGAGGCGGCCGAGATCATGGGCATCACCGCCAGCCGCCTCAAGTCGCTTGGCCTGATCGACCGCATCGTGTCGGAGCCGCTTGGCGGCGCGCATCGCGACCATCGCGCCGCCGCGCAAAGCCTCAAGCGCGCGCTGCAGGACGCGCTGCGCCAGTGCGCCGATCTGTCGCCCGGCGATCTGGTCGAGAAGCGTTTCGACCGGCTGATGGGCTATGGCAAGTTCAAGGAACAGCAGGTCGCCTGATCTTCCCAATGCTTTGATCGCGGCGCTGCGCGCCGCTTGCGTGCGTCACGGCCTGCCCGGCACGCGCGTCGTGGTCGGTCTCTCGGGCGGGCGCGACTCGGTGGTCCTGCTGCACGGTCTCGTCACCCTGCGTGGCGAACTCGGCATCGCGCTTTCCGCCCATCACGTCCATCACGGTCTCAGTCCCAACGCCGACGCCTGGGCCGCATTCTGCGCCGACCTCTGTGCCCGGCTCGACGTGGTGTTCTCCTGCGATCGCGTGGCCGTCGCGCGCGACAGTGGCGAAGGTATCGAGGCTGCTGCCCGCAGTGTGCGCCACGCCAGCCTTGCCGCCCGCGACGCGGACTGGGTCGCACTCGCGCATCATCGCGGCGACCAGGCCGAAACCATGCTGCACAACCTGCTGCGTGGTGCCGGTGTGCGTGGTCTGGCCGGCATGCCTGTCGAGCGAGCGGCGGCGGGCGGTCGCGCGCGATTGGTCCGCCCGCTGCTCGATGTGCCGCGTGCGACGATTGACGCCTACCTCGCCCGCCACGCACTCGACTGGATCGAGGACGAATCGAACCGCGATGCCGGCTATACGCGCAACTGGCTGCGCGGCGCGGTGATGCCGCTGCTCGCGCAGCGCTACCCGCAAGCCGATGTCGCGTTTGCGCGCAGCGCCGCGCAGGCCGCCGAGGCGCAGCACCTGCTCGACACACTGGCCGCCATCGACCATGCCGCCTGCGCCCCGGCCGGGCGGGTGCGGCTCGATGCGCTGCGCACGCTGGATGCGTCGCGCGCGCGCAACGTGCTGCGCCACTTGCTGCACGAAGCCGGGGAACGCATGCCGGACGCTGCGAGGTTGCATGAGTTGCAGCGCCAGCTCGCCACGGTGTCGAACGACAGCGACTTCGCCTTCGCGCTCGAAGCCATCGAGCTGCGCACCTACGCCGGCGAACTGCACCTGCTCCCGTGCGCGTCCGGCCCGCAACCCGGATGGCATGGCGGCCCGCGCATGCCCTGGTCCGGCGAGACACATCTGGATTGGCCGGGTGGCCGGGTGTCGTTCGGGAAGTCCGTCGGAAGCGGCTTCGCGGCCGAGCACATCGCCGGTCGAACCTGCCATCTCGCCGCGCGTCGGGGCGGCGAACATATCAAGCCAGACGCACGGCGCCCGCGCCGCTCGCTCAAGCACTGGTTCCAGGATATCGGCATCCCGCCGTGGGAGCGCGAACGCCTGCCTGTGCTCTGGTGCGGCGACGATGTCGTGTGGGTGCCATGCATCGGCATCGATGTCGCGTACCAGTGCGGTGAGGGCGCGGCGGGATGGGAGCCGGCGTGGGAGCCCGGTCGTTGATCCGTTACGCTCGTTGTGTCATGGCAACGACCTGCGGGGCGCGTGGATAGGCGACGACGGCAGCGCCTGCCGTGAGGGGCAGATGGATAGTGGTTCGCCGGGCGGCATGCTCTGGGAGGTCCATTTCATGCGGTTTTCCGGGGGGGCTGTATAACCCGGCCCTGCCGCACGACGCGAGGTCGCGGCGACGCGCATAGCAGCGCCCTGTGTCGCAGCGTGTCCGAAGGACAGTGCCCAGGAAAGCGGCCGGCCGGTGCAATGGCGGGTGCACGGACTGGCTTCGCGTCCTTGTCCGCGAGGAGCGGACACGGCGCAACGAAGAAAAGAAGGGCCACGTTACGGAGGAGAAACGTGGCCCGAGTCGAAATGCGTGGCGTTGCGTTCTACATGACTGGCGCGACCCAGTCGGGTGATGCGATGTTCCGTTCAGTCTCCGCCACGAAGGTACTGGACGCTGAACATCGAAGGGGGATTGGCCTTGGGCTCGCTCTGCATCTTCAGCGCAAGCGCGGTGCAGTGCTTCGACTGGACGTCGAGCATCGATGCCGTCGTGTAGATCATGATGCCCGCGTCCTTGTTGACCGGCGCGTGGTAGGCCGAATCGGAATAGCCGACCTGCCAGCGCTTCCACAACTCGCCCTTCTTGTCGTAGATCAGGATCATCGGGAACACGGTGGCCTGCGCGTCGAGATACATGATCCGTTTTCCGATCGGGCTGCTCGACAGCGTCGGCACGGCTTCGAGGACGTGTACCGTGCGCAGGGACCAGGGAATGTTCGGGAAGCACTCGCCCTGTCCGTGGAAGGTCACCATGCCGTAGCCATCCGCATCCTTCGGTGCGGTGTTCTTGAGCTGGCTATGCCGATAGACGGGCATCAGCATCGACTTGGTGTCGACGTACTTCCATTCGGCATCGAGCACGCGGCCGTTGTAGCCCTCGAAGTCCTCGATCATCAGGTCGGAGCCGAGGAAGGAGTCGGTCGTCTGCCCCGTCGCCAGACGACGCACGCGGCGCTGGAAACCGAGGTAGAGATAGGATTCGTCGAGCTTGGTGTCATCGTCGAAGCGCTGGATCAGGAGCTGCGTGTTCTTCAGATCCTGCGGACCCAGCACCTTCAGGTAGATGTTGCGATAGATGCCGGACGGGTTGGGTGTGATGTCGGCCACCGGTTCTTGCGTCGTGCGGTGCTTCAGGCTGATAAAGTGGAAGTCGAAGTCGATCTGCCGTTCGACCTTGCCGGTCGCATAGTCCTTGTACAGCCACGGAAACGGGTAGATGCGCCCGCTGTCGCCGACGATCTGGCTGTACTTGTAATTGAAGGCCAGCTTCTCGCCGGCGCGCGGATCGGTCTTGTTCGGTTGATAGGGGAACGGACGCCCGGCGACGTAACCCTCGATCGTTCCCGGCTTGGCGCCGAGCTTCACCTGTTCGGCATTCTTCTTGGTTGCCGCAATGTAGTTGGGATGCAGGCTGACCGAATGCGCCTCCTCGACCGCGATTTCCATCTCGCCCTTCGAGATCAGCGAGTAGGTCGCGCTGTCGATGATGTCTTTGAAGCGCTCGACGTTGCCCTTGTTGATGGTGATGCCCGGTGTGAGGCCGGCGAAGCTCGGGAAGCCCTTCTTGTAGGGGAAGAACGATGCATCGATATCGGCTTCGCTGACTGCATGCACGCCGCTGGCCGCGGCAGCGGTTGCCACCGCGACCACCATGGCCCGAATCAGTCCTTGTTTCATTTGTCGTTTCCTCCAGGATGCCGCGCGCCGGCCTTTGCCGGCGCGCGGTGGTATGTCATCAGAACTTGTACTTGACCGTGACGTAGGCCTGGTTTTCCTTCCAGGCTGCGCCGATGGGACCGGCGCGGAAGCGGCCCAGCGGCTCGAGCCCGCCCAGGCCGATCGAGCCCGGGGCGAACGGCTGCCCGTCGTCGCTGTAGGTGGTAAACGGCGGGAACGGGTTGCACGACCGACAGTCGTCGAACTTCCAGCGGCTGTCGCCTTCGCGGCCCTTGACGTTGGCCCCCACCGTGAGCTTCAGGTTGTCGGTGAAGCTCCACTCGAGCTGCGGCGAGGCCACCCAGGCGTGCGCCCGGAAGTCGCGCGCCAGAATGAGCTGCGGACTGACCCGGTCGTTCATCAGGAAGGCCTTGATCAGCAGCGTGCCGATCACGTTGTCCTTCCAGTCGGGGATGCCCACCGGCCCGTAGATGCTCTGCTCGTAGTCGTGGTCGAAGATGTGCTGGTAGAACAACTGGCCCGAGAACAACGTGGTGCGGTTCGGGTTGATCCACGGGATGAAGGTCGGCCGGTCGATGCCGATCACCGAGCGGAACACCTTGTTCTTCGAGTACAGCTTCGGACGGCTGGTGTTGGGGAATTCCTCGCCGTCGGTCAGTGCGCCTTCCAGGCGCACCGCCGCCTTGAGCGCATCGATCTGGAAGTCCATCGAGCCGCCGACCAGATTGACGCGCGGGTAGTGCACGTCGAAGGCGATCAGGTGGCTCACGCCGGGGAAGCCCGGCGGGT
>WBZM01000138.1_pt1 | contig 114327 bp, 77 predicted proteins | sample 5204271 | NCBI WGS metagenome assembly WBZM01 (sample SAMN12344346, study PRJNA552823) | activated sludge metagenome | biome: Activated sludge suspended growth; feature: Nitrification reactor; material: Wastewater; isolation source: activated sludge from nitrification reactor of wastewater... | reverse complement strand
CAACGCCCCTTACCACTACCTGGATTGGGCTGTTCGCTACGTCATCGCAGCAAAAAACAACAGAAGGGCCAAAGAGAGTATCATCATGGCCATCGGAACAAGGGTCGGTCATTCGCCGCACCTCAAAATGGTCCATGCAACAGTTGTCGTAAGCACCATTGGAGAAAGCATCGGCAAATACGGTTGCACTACCACCAGTGGTAATATTCACATCCGTGTATTCTACGCAAACCATAGTCGGTGCAATGTCATCAATCACCGTAATTGGCACACTGAGGTTCAAGATGTTGTTGCAGGCATCCGTCACTTGGTAGGTTACGGTATGGTTGCCCATCGGGAGGCCAGGGGCTGGAATCATACCACCGTTCAGCGGGTTACCGCCAAGGTAAACAGCCTCACCCACCGTAGTCATAATCTTCAGCGTGTAGCTACTGCAGTTGTCGCTAATCGAAACTGGTGGCTCCAAAAAGCCCATTGACCTGCAAGGCTGCGGATGCTGCCCAGGGATATTGGCGCTGACGTTGAACGGTGGCCTGGTAATTACAGGTTTGGTATTATCCATCACCTTGATTACTTGAACATTGTCTTCGCCACCAACGCCAGATGTGACAATCTGACCCGTACACCAATTGATGACCGTCCAAGTACGCACTACTTTGAAGGACGTGCCACAAATAGCAATAACTTGGTCGCTCTTGGATTGCTGGTAATTGCAGTGCTGGCCGATGATATTGGCTACAACACCAGACCCCGTCAAAGCCAAAACATCGGCATCGTCCAGACCGAAGCCTGGGCAACCAGTACCGCCGTTCTGTGCATTGGTACTATTAGTGGATGTATCGTCACTGGATGGGTCGTTATCGTCGCACTGCGGGTTCAGGTTTACATCTATTATCAGATTGGTCGCAGGCTGGGAATCGCCAACATAAGGATGTTTGGCGGTGGCAGCTATGATGTTTGGATAGGCGGCATATTGCTCGCAAGTCCAGTTAATATCATTCGGAAAATCAACGGCGGTTGGGCGGTTGACGGTAATCACTTTCTGGCAGGGGGCCGATGTGTTGCCCGATGCGTCAACTGCAACATAATACCGGGTCACGGTCACATAATTGCCAGAACAAAGTGTATTGGTATTGGTGGTTTCTCCTGTGAGGTTGATGATGGGGTTGATGTCGCAGTTGTCAACGGCGGTAGGTGCCCCCACCACATTGATATTATCCGAGCAAAGGATGGTTGTGGGTGTACAAGTGAGCACGGGCGCCAGTTTATCCTCTACTTTTACTTGTCCCCAGCAAGAATTGCCCCCACCCGTCACATCCGTAATCTTTACAGTAAGATTGTTGCCGAAATATTGGCTTGCACTGGGTATGGTGACTTGGTCGTATCCAGACACTACAGGAAAGACGTTGTCCATTATTTCTATGAAATACTGATGTCCAGCGATGGGGTTGCCCTCCAGAATCTGGTCGGCGTTCAAGCCTGCTTGACAGATGTTTGGTGTGTTGTCCACTGAAGCGTGAACAAGGTTGTTGCAAACCATCTGTTGAGCATAAGAGAGGTTGATGGTGCCGAAAAGGAACATCAGGCAGCAGAGCGCCCAGGCATGAATCGGAAACTTGGTAAAATTCGTCCTTGTCATGGATAATAATTTGTTAATCAAGTATTTGAGTGCTCTTACGAAAGTTGGTGCAAGCCCCAAAAAAAGGAGCCGCCTTTGAACAATTTGCAGGGCCTTTGTGCTGCCCAGCGATGAAATCTATACTTAACTTGCGAATTTAACCAATACAAAAACTGCTTTGAAGGATGCTCAAAGACTACTACAAAACACGTTCAGACCCATTGAAATGGAATATTGGCGATAAGAAGAATGGAATGCGAAATGGGAACAGTTTGTAATGCTGTAGTTCATGGGAATCCTATTAATTCAGTCTGGCCGCAAAATTAAGCACAATAATTCAATTTTGGAAATAATAGGCAAAATTTGAACCAATGAAAGTTCAAGTGGACAATTGGCATGTAAGATTTTGCCTTAGGCGGAAAGGAAGCTACCAACCACATGGCAACCTTCATGCCAATCTACCCTTTTTGTTTATATTTAAAATAGGTTATTTTCATAAGCTATTTTAATCAATCCGGCTGAACTGGAAGCGCCCATCTTACGCATGATGTTTTTGCGATGGACACTCACGGTCTGGTCGCTGATATAAAGCTCCCCGGCAATCTCCTTGTTCGTTAGGGCTTGCCCCACAAGTTTCAGGACTTCCAGCTCCCGCTTGGTCAGGTTGAATTTCTTAACGATTCGGTCGTCGTAGGAGGGAGCCAACTTGCCATTCTGGGTGAAACGGGAGTTCATGCCCGTTTGGTTGGTCAGCGAAAGGCCAACACTGAGATAAGTGTCTCCTTCCATTATTTTGTCAATGGCATGGAACAGCTCGCTGGGAGGGCTGTTCTTGAGTACATAACCATCAGCTCCGGCTTTGAAGGCTGCTCGTATGACTTTAGGTTCGTCATACATGCTCATCACCAAAATGCGGAATTCGCCTCCCATGCTTTTCACATGGCTGATGACTTCGATTCCATCAATGTCGGGCAGGCTAAGGTCGAGCAGGAGAATGTCGGGATGTAGGTTTTCCAAGGACTTGAAAAGTGAATTGCCGGTATTTAGTTCAGCAAGAACTTCAAATTTCGTTTTCTCGCTTCTGCCCAGGACTACTTTCAATCCTTCAATAAAAATCTGATGGTCGTCCGTGATGACGACCTTCAAAGTTGTGTGATTCATCATAATATGTTGGGATAGTTCTCTTTTTCGAGAATTGTCAAACAGCATCATTCATAGAAAAATGATGCCAGTCCCGTCAAAATCGGAAAGAAAATAAAAAAAATATATTGATGAGAATCACTATTTACTTTCTAACTCAAAAATGGAAGTCATTCTTCCTTTGTCTTTATCGCGTATTGGGCATCGAAAACCCCTGTTTCAATGTCAGTCATCAGGGAATAATTGAATCCTGATTGGATGCTGTAGGCCCCAACTTGGCCCTGTTTGTTCACTGCCACGAATCCTACTTGAATCTCCATATAATCTTTGTATTTCTTCATTACCCTGTTCACGGCTTCTTCACATGCCTCCTGGGGCGACCGGCCATTTCGCATAAGCTCCACCACCAAGAAACTGCCCACCGCCCTTATGACCGCCTCGCCAAGCCCGGTGGCCGTAGCTGCACCGATTTCATTGTCCACAAAAAGGCCCGCACCAATGATGGGCGAGTCCCCTACCCTGCCCCGCATTTTGTAGGCCAACCCACTGGTAGTGCAACAACCGGCTATGTCGCCCCGCTGGTCAATGGTTATCATGCCAATCGTATCGTGCAGCTCCACGTTGATTTTGGGGCTGTAGTTGGCGGTCGTTTTCCATTTTTCCCATGCCAGCCTCGATTTCTCTGTGAGAAGGTTCTCACGTTTGAAACCTTGGGAAAGTGCAAATTCCAGCGCACCATCGCCGACTATCATCGCATGGGGCGTCTTTTCCATCACGGCCCTTGCCACCTGCGCCGGGTGGACAATATGTTCCAAAGCGCAAACCGAACCGCAGCGACCATCCGGTGCCATCACGCATGCATCCAAGGTCACCCGACCATCACGGTCAGGCGCCCCGCCGATGCCAACCGTGGTGTTCTCAGGGTCGGCCTCAATGACACCTACCCCTGCTACCACTGCATCGAGCGCACTGCCACCCGCAGCTAAGGCTTTCCATGCCTCCGCATTGGCCTTTGCACCAAAATCCCATGTGGAAAGGGCCAGAGGGCGAACGACATTTGCAACTTGCTCCTTGCCTGTGTTGTTTGTCGGCTCGTTGCATGCTGCAAGTCCTGTGACTCCCATTGCGGCAGCAACCGTACCTAAGGTAGTGTTTTGTATAAACTTTCTGCGACTGCTCATCATTGTTAATTTTGCTCGGTAAAGCACAAACATAGCCATTCCTTTGATGCAAAAAAACTGGAAGCAAAGTGCGGCATATTTTTTCACAAGGACGCTTGTGGCAACCTTCAGACTGATACCTCTTCGGTCGCTCAATAAACTGTCCGCCTTTTTGTCATTTGTGCTTTTGCATTTGACGGGCTACCGGAAAAAGGTCATCCTTCAAAACCTGCAATATGCTTTTCCCGAAAAAAAATCTGGTGAAATATGGGTGATAGCAACCGCCTTTTACCGACACCTCGCGAACATCCTGATTGAAGGCATAAAAGGCCTGACCATGAGCAAGGCCGAAATTCAAGAACGCTTCGTTTACAAGAACCCTGAAATTTTCGCCCCGCTATTTGAGCATGGAGAAAGCGCCATCCTGCTCGGCAGCCATGTAGGAAATTGGGAATGGGGCGTGCTTTCCTTCCCGCTGTCTGTGAAACACGAGGTGGTAGGCATTTACAAGCCTCTGAAAAACAAGCGTTTAGATGATTATTTGAATACGCTTCGCAAACAGTGGGGCCTGCGCTTGACCAGTATGGCACAAGTTGGAAGGGCCGTCGTTCAACAAAAAGGCAAGCCGACCATCTTTGTGTTGATAGCCGACCAGACGCCTTCGGACATCAAGCACGCACACTGGGTCAACTTCCTGAACAAGGATACCCCCTTCCTTCACGGCATGGACAAGCTCGCCCGGCAGACGGGTTACCCGGTCTTTTATTTTGAAATTGAACGAGTGGGCCAAGCCAGGTACGAAGTTTTCTTTTCGCTGCTTTGCGAAGCAAATCAAATCCACGAGGAAGGGGAAGTCACCCGCCGCTATGCCGCTGCTCTGGAACGGACTATCCAGCAGAACCCCGCCAACTGGCTATGGTCGCACCGCCGATGGAAAAGGGCCAAACGGCCATTAAACGACACTTGACGAACCAAGCGTTGAGAGGCTGGTTTGTCCTTTCAAAAAAATCTGATGAGGACCACACCTGATGGACGTTACAAATTCAACTCCATTCGACCCGCCGGTTATCCGGGCAGCAGCATGTCCACCCTGTCATCAAAGAAGAAGGCAGGTCTCCTTATTGGATAGGTGAATTTGTATTCAAGGACGACCCAAAACTTACCGCTGCCGTTATTGACAGGATGCAAAAACAAGGAGGTTCAGGCATCGTGAAATTGAAGAAAGACGCAAACCGGGCATGGAAAGGAAACCGTGATAGTGCTTGGCTTGAACATCCCTGCCTATTAGATTAGCTTATGACTCATCTTCTATCAACTGATAGGCTCCAGTTGGTAAAACCGTTAGTTCTGGCAGCATTTTTTTTAACTCAAAATACTGGAATACGGGAAAAAGCTCCTTCCAGAACTCTGCCAAATCTGGCTTATCGGCTATTAAGTTATCGAGGTTCCCATTAGTTAATCTGGCTGGGAAAATATGGACATTAATCTGCTGCTGACCAGCCTCCTTGACCAGCAGTGCCAGTACGTATATTTCTTTGATAAAATCGTCGGTCATAGCGAGACAGCCGATGCTCACGCAATCGCCATGAATGAAAATATCGCCGCCAGGTTGAACGCTATCGGCACGAACCAAGTCGGACTCGTTGGGATAGTTAAGCCCAAGCGAAAGGTGAAACTTGCTCTTTGGATTGAAGCGGTTTATTACATAAAAACCTTCGGGCACTTGCTTATCACCCTGTTTCAGTTTTGGGCCTAATGAACCTGACGCTTGACAAATGGGATAGGTTTTGAACAGTTGAAAAATAGCGCCTTGCTGTTGCTTTACCCAAACCTCCAGCTGTTTCTCATTTTTGAACGCCCTAAAAAACACTTCAAACGGCGCTAAGGCATTTACGCCAATAGACCGCAAATCGGCTTGGAGTTTTGCCAATTTCTCTTCTTTTGCCCGGGCAACTCTATCAGGTTCACAACTTTCCGTCATTAGCAACAAGCAACCTAAAATGAAAAATTGTTGAAGTTTCATGGCTTTCCGAGCAACCTGAACATGGCCTTTTTGTAGGCTTCCACACCGGGTTGGTCAAATGGATTGACACCGAGCAGATAACCACTAACGCCACAGGCTTTTTCAAAAAAATAGAACAGATAGCCCAAGTGATATGGCGTTGCTGCTGGGATATTGACAATCAAATTGGGCACACCGCCTTCGGTATGCGCTTGAAGGGTGCCCTGCGCCGCCTTTTTGTTGACGTAGTCCATCGTTTTGCCCGCCAAGTAGTTCAAGCCGTCGAGGTCAACAGGTTCGGCCTCAAGGGTGATGTCCACGGCAGGTTGCTCGATATTAAGCAGTGTCTCGAACAAGTGGCGACGGCCATCCTGTATGTATTGGCCAAGCGAGTGCAGGTCGGTGGTGAAATCGGCACTGGCCGTGAAGATGCCCTTGCCGTCTTTGCCTTCAGATTCTCCATAGAGTTGCTTCCACCACTCAGCCAAATAATGTAGCCTCGGCTCATAATTGATGAGCATCTCAATGGCTTTGCCTTTGTTGTAAAGTATATTGCGAATGGCGGCATATTGTAGGCAATGGTTGCTGTCAAACGGCAGTTTGCTGTCCACCTGGGCATCAGCGGCCCCTTGCATGAGTTCGTCCACATTTATTCCTGCTACCGCAATGGGCAGTAGGCCTACCGCTGTCAGAACCGAGAATCGCCCGCCCACATCGTCCGGAACGACGAAGCTCTCATAGCCCTCTTCCGTGGCAAGCTTTTTCAGTGCTCCCTTGGCTTTATCCGTGGTAGCATAGATGCGCTTTCGAGCTTCTTCTGCACCGTATTTTTCCTCCAATTTCTTTTTAAATACCCGAAAGGCGATGGCAGGCTCTGTGGTCGTGCCAGATTTGGAAATCACGTTCACGGAGAAATGCCTTTCCCCTATGACCTCCAAAAGGTGCGTCAAAAAGACGGGCGAAATATTGGTGCCTGCAAAGTAAATCTCCGGTGTTTTACGGGTTTTCTTTGGCAGGTTGTTGTAAAAACTATGCGACAGCAGCTCGATGGCAGCCTTTGCCCCAAGGTAAGACCCACCAATACCGATAACCACCAGCACCTCCGACTGCTGCTGAATGCGTTTTGCCGCCTGCTTGATTCGCTTAAACTCGGTACGGTCATAGCGTTTTGGCAGGTCTATCCAACCGAGGAAATCGTTGCCAGGGCCTTTCTTCCCATCCAGCAACTTGGCTGCAGCTTCCGTGGGTGCTGCCATTTGACTAACTTCGTGCGGTAGAATATAGGGTTGTGCAAAAGAGTAATCAAACGTCAATTTTTTCATCGTCTCAAGATTTTAGCGTTCATCAGCCAGCCTTATCATACGAACCGAAGCCGTTGAAAACACATTAAATAAATCGGCGCAAGTTAGAAATTTTCATGGCGAAGCACCTTGACACTGGCAAACATGGGGAAGAAATTGCGGTAGCGCACCTGCAATCGCTCGGATTTGAGATTTTGGAGACCAACTGGCGGCACCGCCGTTGGGAAGTGGATATCATTGCGCAGGAGGCCAATATTTTGGTGTTCGTAGAGGTGAAGACCCGCAGCTATGACTATTTCGGGAAACCGGAGGAGTTTGTGACGCAAGCCAAGCAGCGCCATTTGGCCACTGCTGCTGCTGCTTATATGGAGCTACATGGCCATGAGTGGGCCATCCGTTTTGACGTGGTAGCGGTGTTGAAGCAAAAAAACAGCAGTTTTTCCGTGGAGTTGATTCGGGATGCTTTTTTTCCTGGCCTATGATATGCCTCATCTGGCAATGGCTCCAGCCTCACTCCATTTCCACCAACACTTCGCCCTTGTCAACTGCCTTGCCTTTTGATACCACTATTTTTTTCACCTTGCCTTCACCCGGCGATTTGATGACATTTTCCATTTTCATGGCCTCCAAAATCAGCATCGGCTCTCCTTGTACCACTTCCTGACCCGGTTCCACCAGAATACTGAGGACAAGACCGGGCATTGGCGCTTTGATAGCACTGATTTTATGGGCAATATTGGCTGAAAGCCCCATCTTTTTTACCAACAGGTCATATTCGTCTTGAATCTTGACGCTCTTGGTCTTGCCATTTATCCGAAGGCTAACCGTTTTGTCGCCAAGGTCAGCTTTGTCAACGATAGCCTGGTAAGCCTTGCCATCGTGGAGCACATGAAAAACTCCTGCTGAAGTTTCAACAATATCCAAACCTTGAGCCTGCTCCAAGGTGAGCGGTTGTTCGGCCTTGTCGTTTACGGTGATAGAAAATTTGTTAGACCGCATGTTCATCAATTTAGGCAGTGGGCTTTATCCGACCCAGTTTCGTCATGAAGGCCGTTTCGAATCCAGTGAAAACCACATAAATCAGGAAAAATGGGATAAGGAAGAACGCATCCTTGGGTTGAAAAATCTTGTGGTAGCCTATGACCCATGCTCCCGCCAAGAACATTTTCACAAAAGAAAAGACCATCAACATTCTGGTGAAGGCATTCTTATCCGGGCTTTGCGCTGATTTCTCAGCCAGAAAATACATGACTATTGAGACCAAAGCCAAAAACAGCAATGAATAAAGTGAAAAGAACTGGTAAGGTGAAAACAGCTGAAAAATGTGCATAAAAGCAAGAACTGCACCAGTCACCAATGTAATGGATATCAACTGGACAAAGAAACTCCGACGCTTCATGTTCATATAGCTCGGTGAAAAAAATCGTCATTAAACAATACAGGACGCCGGTTGGCCATGTCAGCGGGAGTGAATTCCCAATGTTTGACCAATTTGCGTCCTGTGCTGTAACTTTTGGATAAAAACACTAAAAAGGGGTTGGCTCTGGAGTCAGTTTGCTTTTGCAAATTCGCCAACCTTACCGGAGATGGATTTAGCATCCGACTCAGTGTTCACCATTTTTTTTGCATCTGGTGAGGAGTTCTTGTACGAACCATTGCTATTGGAATGACTATTTTCACCAGCTACCTTGTAAGTGCCGCTAATGACAGCACCTGACTGGACAATCAACTTCCCATAGCTGACCTCGCCAGTAACTTTGGCGGTTTCACGGATGTTGAGGAGTTCAGATACCGTGAGTATCCCATTGAATTGACCTTCGATAACTGCGTTTTGGCAACGGATAGTACCTTCGATAACACCAGAGGGGCCGATAATGACCTTGGCATCACACACCAAATCGCCCTTTATGGAACCATCAATGCGGATATCGTTGGTGGCCTTTATTTTACCTTCAACTGCAGTACCTTGTACGAGGCTGTTGAGTGAGTGGGAAGAGGCAGTTGGGATGATACTGCCAGCCTTTGCAACGTCTTTGTTCTTATTAGAACCAAACATAGGATTGAATTTTTTGTAATCGTTTTAACTACCCTTGGCAATAGTGTTTGCACTGATTTTCAAGTCCAAAAGCATATTGAAACGCCAAAATATGTAGTTAGTAGTTTGTCTCACAGGCAGTTCAGAAAGCCGAAGGTAGCATTTTTTCATTTTATTGGTAAAAAATGCAACATTTTTTTGACCTGCCATCCGTTTCCTGTTACTGAAGAATGATGAAAAAGACCAATTGGTCAAAACGCAAAACTGCCTGCCGGGATGATGTTCCGGCAGGCAGTTTTGTTCGTCCTTAAAATAGATATTGATTTTGCTAAACCAATTTAGAAGTTCGGACAGTAAACGCCACGACGTTGTTCGCCGCAGAATTTGTAAACCAGTGCAAACTCAAATGCACCGTTGTTATTGCTGGCAGGGCGCAATTCCGACACGTTCACATCGTAGCTAAATCCGAGTGTGAACTCGTTGTAGTCGAAACGGGTGGAAAGGATAAGCGCATCCATTAGGATACCCTTGTCTTCTTTGTTGGAGACCCTCGTCCATACACCAAAGTGCACGGCTTGGTAGTTGCTGTAATTGCCACGGCCGCTACCGAGCAGGAACTTAAGGCTCGTGCCAGAGTTCACTTGGAAGGAAGGGCCTTGCTTCATCACAATGACACCAGGTACGAGGCCAAGGCGAGGTGCTATCTCGAATTCACCACCAGCATGGATAGTGAAGCGGCTGTACAGGTAGTCGTTGTCCCGCTTGCTGAACGATTGGTCGGCACGGTTCAAGTGGTGATAGGCGCCACCAGCATAGAAATTGTTGTTCTCGTCAAAAACAGAGAACCAAAGCAAACCTGCGGCAGCGTCAGCGAACAAGAACTGGTCTTGGTCAAAGTTCTGCTGCTCATAGCTTGGTAGGCCACCGTCATAACCACCAAAGCCGTTGTGTTGGGTACCCCATTTCAGTTTGTCGAAATTGAGGCTACGCTGGGCAAGGCCAGCCTCTGCACCCACTACGAGGTAATGTGCCTCTTTGCGGCTACCTGCCATGCGCTTTGCATAGGAAGCAGATATTTTACCGGTTGTGGTAGCGAAATTGGCTTCGCCAGCTTGGTCTCCCCAGAACGTACCGCCGATGCCGAAGTTGTCGTAGCGGCCTACTGGAATTTTCTGGTCATAGCTCGCATTATAAGTGGAGTAGGCGTTGCTTTTCAGCACGCTCGACCATTGGTTGCGGTAGTTGGCTGTAAGACGGATGTTGCAGTTCATCAAACCCGTCATTGCGGGGTTGAGGTTGGTTGGAGATAGGTAGAACTGAGAAAAATGGATGTCCTGTGCAGTAGCAGCAACACCAGTTCCGAGAAGAATTACAAGAAGTAAATGTTTGAATTTCATGTGTAACTGTTTAAAATCCTGGATGACGAGGGAATATTTTTTAACCGTCAGGACCTTCTGAAATGCAATGATAGTGAATCCTTGAAATGTTGGAGGGATTAGTTGCTAAATTGTAAAAAAATGCCACCGAGGGCGAGGCAACGTAAGCCCTTACACAAAATTAGCTCCAATTTTTCAAGCAGCAACAAATCCTCCCATAAACGTGGGGCAAATGTCAATTATTTTACATCGTGGTTTTCCTGACAGTTGCGTTTGGCATAGAACCTTGCAAGGCAAATTTTCCATAAAGCCGCCGTGTGTTCACGAAACTTTCCTAAGAAATTAATATCCGCCAACTACTTGAAACACCCGTTCTGCATCATTTCACCATTTTCAAGAACGACTTGACGAACCAATCGGATTCTGCCTTGAGCATGGTTTCGAGGAGCGAATCGGCTTTGCTGGAAAACAGCCGGATTTCCTGCACCATTTTAAGGAACTCCTGCGCCTCTGGGCTATCTGACGGCACAGAAGACACTTCGTCCAATACCTTTAAAACTGGTTCGAGTTCCCGCCGCTTCCGGTTGGTGATGATCTTGCGGACCACGTCCCACATGTTTTTTTCCGCCACGAAAAACTCCTTCCGCTCGCCCGCTTTCAACTCCTTGTAAACCAAGCCCCAATCCATCAATGCCCTGAGGTTCATATTGGCATTGCCGATGGAAATCTGCAACTCGTCCATGATGTCCTTGGCAGAAAGCGCCTGGGGCGAAATCAGCAAAAGGGCGTGAATCTGCGCCATGGTACGGCTGATGCCCCAATCACTGCCGACTGTGCCCCAAGCTTGGATAAATTTTTCTTTTGCTGATTGGTAATCCATTTGTTGCGTTTTCCAAGGTCAGCCCGTTGCCGACCAAAAAAGGGAAGGCAACTCACAAACACCTGTAAATCAGTATTTTAGTTGGCAGAAAAAAACGGTTAAGGCCGCCAACTACATTTAAGAAGCGCACAAAGAAAACCATTCATTGTGAATTATTGAAATCGGCTATATCTGAAAACTCCAAATTCAAGTGGGCAAGTGGCACGACCCTTGCGTTTAGAATGTGCTCTTACCCTCTTGCCCTCATTTATTTTTGTCCCCCCGCACACAGTACTACTAACACTCATCCACATGAATTTTTCGCTACGTTTGTCCTTCGTGCTGTTTTGCAGCATGTTCATTTCTCCACTCTTTTCACAGATAGACCTTTACCTTCAGTTGATGCCGGATGGCACGAAATGGGGAGTATATGCAGACCCAAGGCCGAATATCAACCCAACGAACAGTACCATAACCGGCTCTGGGCAAATAACGGTAGTAGCTCCATTGAACTTCGACATTGTGGATCTGACGCCGGTAAACGGCAATTGGGCAAACAATGCCACCATTCATGGCCCAACCGAAAATCCGAATAAATCTTATTTTTCAATTGGCCTTGTTGCTGACCAACCGCAAATCATCTACTCGACCACTTCGGCAACCTTGCTTTTTACCTTTAAAAAGCCTGACAATAGTTGTCCGGAATCCATCTACCTGATTGACAATGCAACCGACCCTTTCAACCAATTGCCAAACTCCCTGAGTTCAAACCCAGGCAATGAGTTGACAATCTTTGATGTGGATGCGGTGGCGCTCTATGAATATGGCAAGAATATCAGGCTATATTCATGGGACTGCCACGACTGCGACGGCGACGGCATAGCCAATGCCCTCGAAGACACTAACGGCGACGGCCAATGGACACCGGGCGTGGATATCTCCGATTTATGCAATGGGAACGGCGGTGGTTGCACGGAAATCACTTCAGCGAACCTGCGGTGCAGCGGCGGGGGTACGGCATGTGGCAATCAACCCACTGGGCCAATTTCGGTGGCAGTGGATATCGTAGGCGGCCTCGCACCATTTACTGTTACCTACAACAATGGCAGCAGCCTCATCACCATCAACAATTACCAAAGCGGCACCGTATTCCAGGTCCCAGCCGTCAATGGCGCTACTTACGAATTGGTGGAAGTTAAAGGAGCCGATGGCTGCGTAGCATCAGCACAGGGGTTAGCAGGTGAAATCCCCGTTACAGTGGCTGGCACCATCCAGTTTACGGTACAACCTTCCAGCGTTTCGCTTTGCAATGGCGCAGAGGTCACGCTTTCAGTTTGTGGAACGGCCACCAACAGTACTTTCAAATTCAATTGGCAATATTCGGCCGACAACGGAGCCACCTGGCAGGCCGTACCATTAGGGTTGGTTTTCAACCAAACCAACACCACCACCATGAGCAGCGGCTGCGACAACCTCATCATTGGCACAACGATCGGCCTTGACGGCTATCGTTTCAGGGCGGTTGCCTCCGGCAACAACTTGACGGCCACCTATACAAATGTAGCCACGCTGACAGTAGGTGCCGGGCCACAGGTCAGCCAACAACCGCAAAACCAATCGGTGTGCGAAGGCCAGCCAGCAAGTTTCACGGCGAGCTTCCAAAATGGCGGGGCCGGGCTGAGCTACCAATGGCAGTTCAGTACGAACGGCGGCATCACTTGGTCGAACGTGAGCCAGAGCAGCAATATCAGTGGGGTGCAATCCCAGACCCTTAATATCCAATCTGCGGCTGCGGCCATGAACAACCAGGCATTCAGGCTTCGTGCACAAGACGGGAACTGCCCGCCTGTATTTACGCAAGCCGCTGCATTGGGCGTCACCCAAGGGGCTGTCACCACGGACCTCGTCTATGAACCAACCATTTGCCGTGGCAGCGAGGTTTGCCTACAGGTAAACGTTTCTGCTGCGCAAAACAGCAACCTGAACTACCAGTGGCAAGAGCGCAGCAGCGGCTCCAACGATTGGGTCAGCCTAACTGGCGCAACCGCCGACATCCTTTGCATGAATGGCTCGGCTGCCATCAACGGCTCCTGCTTTAGGGCTGTCGTCAATATTTCGGGCTGCCAGCCTACTTATTCAGCGGAAGGATGCATTACCGTGGAAGGCGAGCCAGTCATTGCGCAGCAACCACAAACCCTGACGAAATGCTACGGCGAACCTGCATTGTTAACAGCCAATGCTCAGATAGCCGATGGTTTGAGTGGCAACCTTGCCTACCATTGGCAGACCAGTGCTGATGGTGGCCAAACTTGGGGCGACTTGACCGAAAGCAGCGATTTTGGTAACGTGGCCACCAATTCGCTTTCCATCGAAAACCCAGTTGCCTTCCAAGGCCAGTTGTTCCGCCTTGCGGCAACAAGTGCGAATTGCGGAGCAGCCTATTCCGAAGCTGCGCAGGTCTATGTGGAAGGCCCCATTGTGATTACGCAACAGCCCGTTTCGGTTATCGCCTGCTACGGCGACCCGGTAAGGCTCACCACCGATTTCTATGCTGCCAACACCGGCAATCCTGATTCTGAAATCGCCATCCGCTGGCAGGAAAGCACCAACGGGATTGACTGGGCATTTGTGCCAGATGACGGTACTTACCTTGACATTTACACCTTGGAACTGACGATACCGAGCGCTACTTCGGACAAATTCTATCGCTTGTTTTTCCAATATCCGACCTGCGACCCGGTCTATACCGATGTGGTCTTCGTGGAGGTGTCGGCTCCGGTGGCCATCACCACGCAACCAGCGAGTTTAGGCACCTGTGCAGGCGAAACGGTTGTTTTTCAAGCGGCGGCCAGCAGTGCCGATGCCCTGATATACCAGTGGGAGGCCAGCGACGACCTTGGGGCAAACTGGGTCGCCATTGCCGACGGCAACGAATACGAAGGCACCAACTCGAATACGCTTACTGTTATCAATGCCAGCACCACCCGCCAATTCCGCCTGACTGCGGCAGTGGATGGGTGCAGGGCTACCTATTCAGTTGCTGCGCAACTGACAGTTGAAGCGCCAATCGTCATCAACCAGCAACCTGCCAGCCAAGCAACCTGCGCTGGCGATGAAGTCGTGTTCACCAGCAGCATGACTGTCTCTCCTACGGCTGTCCTTCAATGGCAGGTGAGTACAGATGGTACCACTTGGACGGATATGGCCGAAGGCAACGGCTTCACGGGGACGCAGACAAGTGCCCTGCACATAACCGCTGCTGCTGGCATGAACAATCTCCGTTTCAGGTTGGTGGCTGCTTCGCAATACTGTGGCGCTACCACTTCGGAGGTTATCCTGAACATTATTGACGAAGCGATATGCAACCCCGTCGAACCTGAAAAAGACTGCGTGAAATTTGCCGTGAAACTGCTGGGCAACCAACAAGGTTGGGGCGTTTGGGCCAAGGCCGACGCAGATTTCACCGAGTCATTTTACCAACTGCCTACGGGCGGCAAAGTGACTTTGGTAGCGCCCGTGGGCTTTACCTTCACCAATTTCACAAGCATAGCCGGTGGAAAATGGAAGTTTGGCAAGGCCATGTACAACCCATCGCAAGACCCCGGCAAGATTTACATGGAGTTCTACCTCGTGCCGAACCAGAACGTGCTTGAACTAAAAGCTGGTGGCGAAATCATGCTCTTCCGTTTCGACCATGTAGGCCCATGCCCGAGTTCCTTGAAGATGATGGATAACATCGTGCCACCGGGCTTCCACCCGAACGAGTTCACGGGTTTTGGCGGTCTCGATGGCAATGCCCAGGCACCTTTCCACGGATGTGGCGTCTATGCACAAGGCCAGTGGAACTGTCCCGGCGGCTGGAACATCACAGCTCCAACGGGCAGCAACCAAGACATTGCCGAAGGCATGGACCTGGAAATGGAAACCAGCGAGTTCCACCTGACGGAAAAGGAATTGGAAGAAAAGCCTTCTGCTGAGTTCTTTGGCGTGGCACCGAACCCGACCCGTGGGCAACTGCTCGTGTCGTTGGAGCAGGCCATTGCGGAGCAAGACGCCACGCTGCGCCTCTGGAACATGCAGGGTCAACTCATGCTGACGCAGCAATCGGATGGCGTCAGCATTCAGCAACTCGACCTGAGCGAACTCGCTCCGGGCACTTACCTGCTTTCACTGGAAGTGGACGGCAAGGTGGTTCAAAGAGAGAAAATTATCAAACATTGATAATATAGGCAAACGGCCAATGGCTGACGGCTGACGGTCCCTACCATAGGCCGTCAGCCGTAAACCGTTTTTTTGTTAACCGCCTCCCTACAAACCTTTGCAACACGCATGTTTAATACAACTACTCGCCTGACCTGGCTCATCGTTATGGGCCTTCTTCCCTCTTTGCTTTTTTCGCAACCCGCCTTGAAATTTAAACTCCAACTGATGCCTGATGGGGAGCGGTGGGGGGTGTACCTTAAACCGGATGTCACGGCAAACCCAAGTTCACAAACCTTCGTTTTCTCAGCGCAAGTAGCTATAACCATGTCCATGGACTATGAATGGACTGATTTAAATAGCGTATCTGGCACTTGGCAATTAATTTCAACCTATAGTCAACCCTGTCAAGAACTTCCAAGGACTTTTGCAGTATTTGGTTTAACTAATCAATATCCACAAATTAATATTCAAAGTGGGCAAGAAACATTATTGTTTACCTTTAAAAAAGGCAATGGAGCTTGTCCTGATGAAATAAGATTCACCGACGAAAATATTGACATAATAACCGACTACTACGCATGTGACTTATATTCTGTCCCTTTCAATGAAATTATAGCAGTTGACCCTTTGGGGGATTTTTACGAATACAGCGACAACTACGCCCCCTTCGCCTGGGACTGCCACGACAATGACGGCGATGGCATCGCCAATGCCCTTGAAGATACCAATGGCAACGGCACTTATGAGCCAAGCGAGGACGACAGTGACCTGAATTCTACTGAACAGGCCACCAATACGGAAGGCATCCAGTTCAAGCTCCAGCTGATGCCTGATGGGGAGCGGTGGGGGGTGTATGCCAAACCAACCGACAATATTGTCCTAAGTACACAGGTATTGGTGGGGTCCGCACAAGTGACGATTGTGATGCCGCTCCAATATAACTGGATCGGGCTGGAATCAGTGAACGGAGTTTGGAATGGCGGCAATGCCACAGTTCACGGGCCGAGCGAGAACCCGGACAAATCTTATGTGTCTTTTGGCTTAGTCAATCAACAGCCTAACTTGTCTCTGAAAAACGATGAAGAAACGCTGCTGTTTACCTTTCGAAAAGATGACACCTGCCCTTCGGAAATGTACCTGCTGGACAACCAGCACGACCCGTTCAACCAATTGCCAAACTCATTAGGGAACAACCCCGGCAATGACATCACGGTTTTAGATTTTCCAAGCGGGGGAATGTACCTATACGTTGGCAACTACGGAGAAAACGCCTGGGACTGCCACGACAACGACGGCGACGGCATCGCCAATGCCCTTGAAGACACGAATGGAAACGGCATTTATGACCCTAATGAGGATGCATCCGACTTGAATACTGCGGATGTTGCAGCGGTCAACGGCGACATCCAATTCAAACTACAGCTCATGCCCGATGGCGAATTCTGGGGTGTTTATGCCAAGCCAAAAGCCGATGCCGATATCAGCCAGCAAACGGTGACGGGCACTGCCCAAGTGACCGTTGTGATGCCAGCAAGCTACCAATGGAGCAGCCTGACCAGCGTAAGTGGAACCTGGAACGCAAACAGCGTCGTCAACGGCCCTGTCTTTGCAGCTGACAAGCAGTACCTTTCATTTGGCTTGGTTAGCGATGTTCCAAAAATCACATTCAGGCCGGGTGAAGAAACCCTGCTTTTCAAGTTCAAAAAAGAGGGTAGTTGCCCCAGCGACCTCCACTTGTACCCCAGCGACGGCGTGTTGCCGCCCAATTCGCAGTGGAACCTCGGCAACGAAATCACCATCATTGATGTGGATGGTTACGACCTATTCGGCTACGCTGGCAACTATGCCGAAATGGCGTGGGACTGCAACGACAACGACGCTGACGGCGTGGCAAACGCCCTTGAGGACACCAATGGCAATGGCGTTTTCGACCCAGCTATTGACGCCTCCGACCTTAACGAAATCAACCCCGCAAGCTGCCTGAAGCTGAAACTGCAACTGCTGCCCGACTCCAGCGGTTGGGCAGTGGTGGCAAAGGCATCAGGCCCATTGGCGCATGCAGAATCCATCAACCTGCAACATGGGCGGGTCACCATTGTGTATCCTGCAAGCATGGACTTCGATGGGTACGACGCCGATGCAACGGGTTGGTCGCCAAGCTCCTGGACGACCACTTTGCCCAATAACCCTGGGCGCAAATACACCACGTTCGAGACAAGCGGAAGCCTAACGCTCGATATGACCAACAACCACGAGACCACGCTCTTTCAGCTTCCGAAAAATGGGGATTGCCCCGACTTCCTGTACATCATGGAGGTGTTTCCGGCAACGGTAGCCGCCAATGAGCTAAGGGCTTTCTCGACAATTGGCAACGACCTCATCGGCTTCAATTTCTGCGATGTGTACGCCCGAAAGGCATGGCGCTGCCAAAAACCCGGTGGCACAATACCCAGCGGCCCCATCATTATCGTCACAGAGGACGACCTCGGAAAAGGCGCTCCGAACACGGTGGTTGACCGCAACGAAAGCCAATTCCAAACTGGCATGAACCAGTTTACAGCCTATCCCAACCCGGCCTTCGATTACGTGGACATTGCCATTTCCCCTGAATTGGCCGAAGGCCAGCCAACCCTCTCGCTGTTCGACCTGCAAGGCCGCAAGCGCCTTGATGTCCAGTTAGATTCAAACGCCACGAGGTTGGATTTGAGCAGCCTGCCCGCTGGGGTTTATTTCGTTTCGCTGGCGCAAAACGGGCAGTTGTTGCAGCGCACAAAATTGATAAAGCAGTAAGCAAGCATAAGAACAAAAATCAGCACTTTGAACAAAACTGGCACCTCCATCTGGGTGCCAGTTTTTGCACTTTCTATTAACCATCCCCCATTTAAAAACTCGTAAAATGAACGGTTCTCTACTTCGCAAAAGCGGCCTGTTCGCAGGGCTGCTCCTTTCCTTTTTTATTGCCAATGCACAAGGCGGCATCAAGCTCAAGCTCCAGCTCATGCCCGATGGGGAACGATGGGGGGTTTATGCAAAACCAGATGAGTCAATCAATCCAAGTTGGAACACCATTACCACTTATGGTCAAGTGACCTTAGTCATGCCCCTTAATTATGAATGGCATTCATTGGTTAGTGTAAGAGGGACTTGGAACTATTACTTTCCGTTGGATGGAGTACCTGAATTACCAAATAACCGCATTCAAATATTCCATTTGACAAATGAAATTCCTAATATCCATTATCAAAATGGGTTGGAAACGCTTCTTTTTACTTTTAAAACTGGAACGGATTGCCCCGAATCAATCTATTTATGGGAAGAAATTCCTTTATTTGGTTGCCCTGCTGATTGTTGGCATACATGGGTCACACCTTTAAATCAGATTGAAGTTTTTGACTTTGAAAATGGCAATATCTATTGGCAAAGTTCAAATTACGCTCCATACGCATGGGACTGCCACGACACGGACGAGGACGGCCACCTTAACGCCCACGAGGACACCAATGGCAACGGCATCTTTGACCAAGGCGTGGACGTTTCAAACCTGAATGAGAACGAGTCGAGCTATTTTGGCGATTTGTTGTACAAACTGAAATTGATGCCTGATGGGGAAAGCTGGGGCGCATATGTGAAGCCAGCCCCTGGCGTTTTCCCGAACACCAATCAGACCATCGTCGGCACCGGACAGGTAACGGTGGTGATGCCAAAAGAATATACCGTGAACTCGGTGACGAGCGTCAATGGCACATGGGCCTCAGATGCCGTAGTTATCGGGCCTACCGAAAACCCGACCAAGCGCTACCAATCCTTCGGTCTTATTACAGAAACCAACCCAATCCCTTTTCAAGCGGGGGTCGAGACGCTTCTCTTCACTTTCAAAGGCAATGGTTCCTGCCCGGATGACATTTACCTTATTGAAACTCAAAGCGACCCGTTCAATGATTTGCCCAATTCAGAAGGCAGCAATCCCAGCAACGAGATAACCGTCTTCGACATGGTTTCCTTGGATGTTTATGTATATGGCGGCAACTACGCCCACCATGCCGCCGACTGCCACGACAACGACAGTGATGGCTTCCTGAATGCATTGGAAGACTCCAACGGGAATGGGGTGTTCGACCCGGAAGACAGTTCAGATTTGAATGCCGTTGATTGCGTCATTTCAGTCATTGACCAGCCAGACCCTGTCGTGGCTTGTAGTGGTGAAAGTGCTGTGTTTACTGCATCAGTGGAAAACAGGGGCACACCAGGCGGTACCATCTTCAAATGGGAAGTAAGTTTCGATGGCGGTGTGGCATGGTTCGACCTAACGAATAATCCCTTGTATGAAATTACACAATCCGCAACCTTACCTTACGAATCCACCACGTTAAGCATCCAAAATGTAGCGGGATATTATGGGCTTATGTTCAGGGCAGCCTATGGTTCCAGCGTATGCCCGTTCGAATACACGAATTCCGTCCAGCTCACCGTCGAAGGCCCCATCACCATTACTGACCAACCTGACGATGTTGGCTACTGCCCTGGTTGGCCAGTATCCATCAGCGCTTTAGCAGACGTAGGACCATTTGGAACGCCCGTTTACCAATGGCAGGTCAGTTCCGATAATGGAGCTACTTGGGAGGACATCAATGCGATTTCACCGGGTGGACTTTACGCAAATTTCAACACCACAACTTTGAATATCATCAACCCCACTGGCAATATTCCCTATTGCTACCGCATGGCGGTCAGCACGGGCGAATGTGCACGTGTGTTCACCGACCGGGCGTGCATGAACCTTGTAGGGCCTATCAGCTTCACCGACCATCCAGATGACATCATCCAATGCTCAAACGAGGCAGTCCTATTCTGTGCAACGGTGCAAGAATTAACCCAGGGAACTAACAGCTCGACACAGGTACACTACAACTGGGAAGAAAGTACAGATGGTGGTGCAACATGGAATCCGCTGGTTAATGACACGCTACACAATGGTGTCGAAACCAACTGCCTCAGCGTTGCGCTTATATCGAGTATGGACGACGGCAACATGTTCCGGGTTAAGGCATGGAAGGGTTTTTGTGACACGATTGCTTCAAACCCAGCTATACTTGAGTTGGAAGGCCCGATGACCGTCGTCGATGAGCCAGACGATGTTTCGGAATGTGATGGTTCGGGCGCAACATTTCAAGCCACAATCTCATTGGTTAATGGAGACCCCAACACGCTGATGTACCAATGGGAGGTAAGCCGTTGGATACCGACCAACCCGCTCGTACCTGCTGGTGCCGGTGCTTTTGGCCCTTGGGAAAACGTGCCCAATATGGCCCCATACAGTGGGCAAACCACGACCACGCTGGCCATTTCGGATGTTGCTGGCCTCTACTATTACCGATACCGGATGCGGTATCGCACCCCAATTTGCGACGCACAATGGACAAATTATGCGCAAATGAACTTGCAAGGCCCCATCGCAGTCACCAACCACCCCGACCACAGGGTGGTTTGCTCGGGCGATGCAACCAATTTCAGCATTCAATCACAGAATCCGGGGCAAGGCAATATCACCTATCAATGGCAGGTCTGCATGTCTGGCGATAGTTTGGCTGGCCCTTGGGACAACCTACCGAACAACGTGACCTACAATGGCTCTTCTACCCCTGTCCTCAGCATTGCGAACGTTGCAGGTAAAAACGGCTACTATTACCGCTGCCTGATTCGAACTTCCGAATGCAATGAAGTGGCGTCTTATGCGGGAGTGCTGACGGTGGAGGGGCCGCTAAATATCACCCAAAATCCGGAAGCAATTATAGATTGCTCGGGCAACAGTGCCATCATCAATGCAAGTGCAGCAATTCATCCTATCAATAGTGGCATCATCAGCTATCAATGGCAATATAGCAGTAGTGCAACCAATTATGTTGATATAACCGCCGCTGGAAATCATGGCTTTTCAGGGTGGGATTCAAATACCTTGAACATAGCCGATGTTTCAGGCCTTGAAGGGTATTATTTCCGGCTTGCTGCAAGGACAGGGAGCTGTTATTTTGTTTATTCGTATCCTGCAATAATTGCACTACAGAATCAACTTACTATTACTTCCCACCCTGAGGATTTCACCAACTGCGCTGATTTTGAAGCTTTCTTTGCTTCAAATTCGAATAATGGTTCCCCATATAATCCATACAATCATCGGCAATGGCAAATGAGCGCCGACAATGGGGCCACCTGGCAGGACATCACTCAGTTGACCTATACAATCAACAACCTAATCATCAATTTCGCTGGTTATGATAACGATTCATTACTGATATCACCTATCTACGGCTTGGACGGTTACCTGTTCAGAAACAATTACTGGACAACTAATTGCAACCTTGTTACAACCAATGCCGCAAGGCTCACCGTTGAAGGCCCACTCACTTTTACCGACCAGCCGGAAGATGTCGCTGCCTGTGCCGGCGAAATGGTGCAATATACTGTGGCCGTCACAAATGAGACTGGCAATGCCCCTATTCAATACCAGTGGCAACGATGGACGGTTGGCGGTTGGTTTGACCTCTCCAACACTGCACCATATTCAGGCACCACCACCAACCAGTTGACAATTACACCACCCTATTCCAATTCAGGAAATTTGAAATTCCGTTGCAGGGTCAAAGCAGGCAACTGCGAATGGTTGGGCAGTGACCAAGCCAACTTATTCAGTATGGCTCCAATCACTATCTCCTCACAACCAGTACAAAACCTCACCAACTGTGTCACCCAAAATACTGAGCTTAGCGTACAGGCGTCGAGTATTAATAGCCTGTTCTATGAATGGCAATACTCAGAAGATGGCATCATTTGGGCTGACCTTTCCGACAACAGCCTTATCGGTGGAACGGAGTTCGACAATACAAATGAAAGCAGTTTGGAAATATCCAATCTTACTCCAGAGGTTGACGGCTACCGCTTCCGTGTAAGCGTCAGCAATGGATGTTCGACCGTCAATTCCAATGCAGCGACCGTGAACGTAGAAGGCCCCATCGAAGTGACCACACAGCCTTTGGATATCACGGCAAACGCTGGTGAGGAAGCCTATTTCACAGCCAACTTCATCAATCACGGGGGCAGTTACCCGCTTGACCAGAATTTGACGATTACCAATTACAGGTGGCAGGTCAGCCATGATGGCGGTGCTACCTGGTCAAATATTGTGGGAGACGGCAACCACGTTGGCATTTCAGGTACGAACACCAATCAGTTCAATGGTGGCGACACCCTTTACATACTCAATGTGGCTGGCCTAAGCGGCTATATGTACCGCATTGGCTACTCAACGCCCACCTGCTCGGAGCCAGTTTATTCCAACCCGGCCGCACTGACGGTTGACGGCAACACCAACCTGAGCATTGAATCGCAATCAGCGGATGTGACCGCCTGCGCTGGCAGTCAGGCTTGCTTTTCCATTTCCGTTGCGGCTCCCGCCGCAACTCAGGTCGAATACCTATGGCAAAAACTGGCGACAACTGGCTGGGTGAACCTATCCAATACCGCTGGCACTGACCTGCTCTGCCTGATTGCTGAAAGCAGTACAAAATACCGCTGCGGCGCAAGGGCCAACGGCGGCAACTGGGTTTTCAGCAATGATTTCAACCTCCAAGTAGAGGGGCCGATTTCGATTGACCCGATGCCGGGACAATTGGACATTTGTTCCAACCGGGGTGCTGCCCTCAACGCCACAGTGCAAAACCCCGGTGCTGGGCAAGTAAGCCTGAGATGGCAATACAGCAAGGATGGCGGCCTGACCTGGCTCAATTTACCGACCAATAATGGCAATTTGACAGCATTGGGCGCTCCATACCCGGTTCAGCCGGATGCCCAGTGGCATGGCGCATTGTCCAATAGCTTGACCTTCACCAATTCGGATGGCCTGAATGGCTGGATGTTTAGGTTAACGGCAACCACCCCGCTTTGCGAAGCAACCTCCGATGCCACCACCCTCCACGTCCTCGACGCCTGCCAAGAAGAAACCTGCGATTATGACAACGACGGTGTCCTCAACGAAGTGGACGGCGACTACAACGTGTGCGGTTCGGTCTGCCTGAAAGTCAAACTGCAACTGCTGCCGGATAGCAGTGGATGGGCAGTGATGGCCAAGCCGTTTGGCGGATGGGACCCTTCGGTTGGCATCCTGACCCAGACTGGCCGCATCAGCATCGTGGCTCCGAGCGATTTTGCGTTCCAAGGCATCAACAGCGTTGGTGGCAATTGGCTGGCGACCAATGTGACCGAAAACATACCCGGCCACCCAGGCCGCAAGTGCATGACCTTCGAACTTTCGGGGCAGCAGGAGGTGCATATCCCTTACAAGATAGGTGAGGCCACCACCCTCTTCACCTTCGACAAAGCAGGCCCTTGCCCCGAAGCGCTCTACATTTTGGAGGAAGCGATGCCCGGCATCGAGGCCAATATGCTATCCGGCATTGACAACGGTTTCGCCGGAGGTTTCGACCTCTGTGGGGTGTATGCCCGAAAAGCATGGCGCTGCCAACAACCCGGTGGCACAACACCCGGCGGCCCCATCATTATCGTAACAGCAGACGACCTTGGAAAAGGCGCTCCGAAGGAAGTGGTTGACCGCAACGAAAGCCAATTCCAAACTGGCACGAACCAGTTTACAGCCTATCCCAACCCGGCCAGCGAATACGTGGACATTGCCATTTCCCCTGAATTGGCCGAAGGCCAGCCTACCCTCTCGCTATTCGACCTGCAAGGCCGCAAGCGCCTCGATGTTCAGTTGGATGCGGTTGCGACGAGGCTGGATTTGAGCAACCTGCCTGCTGGGGTTTATTTCGTTTCGCTGGCGCAAAATGGCCGGATGCTCTATCGAGAAAAATTGATAAAACACTGATTTTCAAATAGTTGAAAAATAGCAGGTCTTGACCCGTTTGGTCGGGTCAAGACCTGCCCAGCATGAAACTTCCTGATTAGAACGGATTGTAGAGATTGAATTTTTGCTTATGCTCCCAGGTGGATATTCATGACCATTCCCGTTGCTTTGTCCAGCCGCTCCGTAGCGTCGGGTTTAAAACCCGACGCTACGGAGCGGCTGGACAAAGCAACAGATATGCAAAAATCCAAACCCAGATTTTCATCAATACAATCCGCTAAAATCATCAAACTTCAAATAATAAAGCAATGAACTGTTCTCAACTTCGCAATGGTGGCCTGTTGGTCTTGGTCTTGTTCATGACGGTATTGGCTAAGGGGCAGCCATCTATCAAATTCAAATTACAACTTCTCGAACCCAATAAATGGGGTGTTTACGCAAAACCCGTGGATACCTCACCAAGTGCTCAGACAATCCCTGGCTCTGGCCAAGTAACTTTGGTTGCTCCAATTGGATATTATAGTAACTCCAATTCATTAGGCTTAACCTCCATAAGCGGAACTTGGAATTCAAATGCGTTTGTTGATGGCCCCATTGAAAACCCCACGAAACAATACATATCAGTGGGCCTGCTAGCAGATTATCCTGAAATCAACTTTTCGGCTGGCCAAGAAACGCTGCTATTTACTTTCGTGGCAAATGAAAACCTGCCTTGCCCAGACAGCCTATACCTCATTGCAAATGATGACCCATTTCACCCATTGTATCCTGATAGTACACCTGGCTATAATTCATTTAATAGCAACCCAGGCAATGAGATAACCATCTTTGATGCTGTCACACCCAATGTTTATGAATACGCAGGCAATTACGCCCCCTCCGCCTGGAGCTGCCACGACAACGACGGCGATGGCATCCTCAATGCCCATGAAGATACCAATGGGAATGGGGTGTATGACAATCAATCTGACGCTTCCAACCTAAACAGCGACTTCGGGTTAAAATACAAGCTGAAATTGATGCCGGACAACAAGCGGTGGGGAGTTTATTTGAAGCCCGAAGGCATCAACCCTTCCAACCATATTATCCCGGGTACTGCCCAAGTAACAGTGGTTGCTCCGAATGGGTATTATAGTAATTCCAATTCATTAGGCTTAACCTCCATAAGTGGAACTTGGTATGCGAATTCGGCTGTGAATGGCCCTATTGAAAACCCAACAAAACATTACATTTCTGTGGGCATGATAGCAGATTATCCAGAACTCACCTTTTCGGTTGGCCATGAAACGCTGCTTTTCACTTTCATGGCGAATGAAAACCTGCCATGTCCAGATAGCCTATACCTCTTTTCAAACAATGACCCTTTTAGCGCTTATTATCCCGACAGCACACCTAATATAAATTCAGCAGGTAGTAACCCTGGCAATGAGATAACTGTCTTTGATTCTGTCACAGCTGATGTTTATCAATACGCAGGCAACTACGCCCCCTCCGCCTGGAGCTGCCACGACAACGACGGCGATGGCATCCTCAATGCCCATGAAGATACCAATGGGAATGGGGTGTACGACGTGGGCATTGACAGTTCAGACTTGAATAGTGCCTGCACAGTTTTGGCAACTATTACTTCACATCCATTAAGCCAGACCGTTTGCAGTGGCTTCGATGAAAGCTATTTTACAGCCAAAGCCCAATTGTTGAGCGGAGCCGATACGATACTGAGTGAATATCATTGGCAAATCAGCACCGACGGCGGGGCATCATGGAGCAACCTGAGCAACACCAGCGGAATCTACCAAGGAGTTGCTGGAGCGAATTTGGGCATGGTGATGGAGGATACGCTGACCATCAGCAATTCAACTGGGCTTGATGGGTTTATGTACCGCATTTGCTACACAACGCCGTCTTGCTCAGCCCTTGTTTGTTCAGATGCTGCCACCTTGAATGTTCAAGGGCCGCTTACCTTCACCGAGCAGCCAGAAAATATGATCCAATGTACTTACGAGCCAGTACAGTTCTGTGCATCGGTGCAAAACCTCTCCAATCAAGTGGGCAACTTGCCCCAGGTCAACTACAGATGGCAGGGAAACCCCGGCACAGGCTGGGTTGACCTTGCAGACGACACAATCTACAATGGAGTATTGACCAATTGCCTCAGCATTGCCAGCACTTATAATATGGAGGGCAATCAGTTCCGCCAAAAAGCTTGGTTAAATGGTTGCGACACAATCTACTCATTGTATGCCTTGTTAGACTTGGAAGGCCCAATGACCGTCACTGACGAGCCGGACAACGTTTCGGAATGTGCTGGTTCGGGTGTGACATTTCATGCCGCAGTAGCATTGGCGAATGGAGACCCCAACACGCTGATGTACCAATGGGAAGTTATCCCTTGGATACCGACCAACCCGTTGCTGCCAGCAGGCCCAGGAGCTTATGGTACATGGACTGACGTGTCTAACACAACTCCCTACAGTGGCGCTAACACGACAACGCTGGCAATTTCGGATGTGGCTGGCCTCTACAAGTACCGCTACCGGATGCGCTACCGTACCCCGTACTGCACCCCCCGATGGACGAACTATGCCGAAGTCACCGTGCATGGCCCGATTACCATCACCAACCACCCCGACCACAAGACGGTTTGTTCTGGGAATAGTACTTATTTCAGCGTCCAAGCCTCCAACGTTGGCCAAGGGGCTGTCACTTATCGGTGGCAAGTGAACATGATAGGCGACACTGCCAGCCTCGGCAGCGAAGCGTTTTGGGTTAACCTACAAAACAGCACATTGCAGAACGGTGTCACTTCCTCTACCCTAAGCATCTCCAACGTAGCAGGTAGGAATGGCTTCCTGTATCGCTGTTTGATTCAAACCACAGAATGCGTTACTGTAGCTTCTTATGCCGCCCTGCTCAGGGTAGAAGGCCCTGTTTCGATAACCACTCAACCCAGCGACCAAACGACTTGTCAGGATGGTGAGGCCACTTTCACCGCTTCGGCATCTGACCTTAACGGCGCCGACTTGCTCTACCAGTGGCAGGTCTCTGACACTGGCAACAACTTCACGGACTTGCAGGACGGCGGCCCGAACGAGGTGGATGGTGCCACTACCCCTACCCTCTTCATCGGCAACGGCGCAGGGCTGAATGGGAAGCGGTTCAGGCTGGCCGTTAAGACGGAAATCTGCAATTACATTTTTTCCCAACCCGCTACCCTTAACCTACAGGATTGTGCCCCAAAATGCCTAAAGGCGAAACTGGCAGTCCAGTCCGACTCGACCAGTTGGGCGGTGGTGGCCAAGCCATCCAGCAATTTTGACCCTACGGAAAACGCCATGACCACTGCCGGGCGCTTCATCGTGGTGGCTCCCAGCGATTTCAATTTCATTGGCCTTGACAACCTTGCCGGAGAATGGACAGTCATCGAAGTGACGGAAGACGTGGCGGGGCATCCCGGCAAGAAGTTCTACACTTTTGAGCTAATAACCACGCCCGGTGGCAGTGGCGTACACATACCTTATTCCACCCACCATGATACGCCACTGTTCCGCTTCTATAATTTCGGCCCATGCCCCCAGTTCCTTTATTTACTGGAAGAGCCTGTGCCAAACCTGCCGCAGAACCTGCTCGGAGGTACCGACCTCGTGGACAATTTGGCGCCAGTTGACTTCGAGTTTTGCAGTGTTTATGCCCGAAAAGCATGGCGTTGCCAAAAACCTGGTGGCACCATACCCGGCGGCCCCATCATTGTCGTCACAGCAGACGACCTTGGAAAAGGAACTCCGCAAGAGGTGGTTGACCGGGACGGCAGCCTTGCCGAAGGCAACAGTTCGCCTGAACCTGCATGGTTCATAGCAGCCCCGAACCCAGCTGGCGATTACGTGGACATCACCATTTCCCCTTCATTGGCCGAAGGCCAATCAAAGCTGTTTTTGTTCGACTTGCAAGGCAAAAAATGGCAGGAAGCAAGGGTGAATCAACAAGTAACGAGGATGGATTTGGCGGCCATTCCCGCCGGGGTCTATTTTGTTGCGCTGGCGCAAAATGGGCGAGTGGTTCATCGGGAGAAAGTGGTGAAAAATTAAGTTTGCAGTTCGACAAGGGGGTAGTTTGCAGTCGTTGCACAACGTATCGCCGTAAGGCCAGCCAGAGGCTGATAAACGCGACCCCATAAAGGGGCGGCGGATTGGTTTTTTGCTAGGGCAAAAAACCAATCCGCCGCCCCTAAAAAAAAACCTCGTCGGCTGGTGGTTCCGCCACCAGCCGACGAGGTTTTTTTTAGGGTTGAATCTGAAATTTTGCTTCGCAAAATTCCAGATTCAACCCTTATCCAGTGGCCAAAAGCCCATAAAAGTAGGCTCACTAAACAATCCCATTCTTCTCCACTTCCAAAATCGCCTCCACATGCGCATCGGCGATTTTCTGACGGACGCTGTCCTTCATCAGTTCCTTTACTTCGGGCTTGTTGTTGTAAAAGCCGTTCTCGGTGAGGATGGCGGGCATGGTTGTTTTTTCCAACACATAAAGCGAGGTGATGGCTGTGGATTTCAGGTTGCGGTTCTTCATCCCAGTTTTCAGGATGAGGTGCTTCTGGAAAACAGCGGCGAGCTTTTTACCCTTCGTGCTGTTCTGCGCATACCAGGTCTCGATGCCCTTCACATTGTCGCCAATCCACTCCTCCGCTGCGGCGGGGCCAGCATTGGAATGCACGGAGACATAAATCTTTGGAAGGTCTGACTTCTTCTTGTTGGCTCGTTCTACCCGCTCTGAGAGGAAACTGCCCACCTCGTTGTAGTCGGGTACGATGTCAAAGTACTTCACCCCATGTTTGTCCAGTCCTTTCATGATGCGCTCCACCACGTCCCGGTTGAACTCATACTCAAAAAAACGAGTCTTACCATCATCGAACAGCGGCGAGCGCTTGCCCGGCTGCAGCTTGCCATGTCCATTGTCGAGGCACCATAGGAAGCGGTTGGTTGGGGCGGGCGGGTTTGTCGTCGTACTGCCACCGCCAGTCGTTGGCGTGGTCGTGCCGCCTCCACCTGTGGTTGGCGTGGTCGTGCCGCCACCCGTGGTAGGGGTAGTGGTCGTCCCTCCACCTGTCGTAGGGGTTGATGGACCTGTAGTGGTCTCTTCCTCACTGTCAATGGCGTCTTCCTTGTCTTCGTCGGCGAAAGGGCCAGGGGCATCTGGAATCACGGCTATCACCGGCAGGGTCTTCACGGTATCCACTGGCACATCGGAGCTGTCCTCCACCTCATCTGGCAAGCGGTCATGCGGCTTCGGCGTGGTAGTGGTGGTTGGTGCAGGAGTTGGCTCCTTTTTTTTCCCAAAAAGCGAAGCAAAAAAATCGGCAATGGCTTGGAAGAAATTTTTCATGATTGAATGGTATTAAACGGCAGACGGCCAACGATGGATGGAGGTCGCTTGGAAGTTTGAAAAGCCAAAGCTAAACCGCTCCTCACCAAATTTCCAATTTCCTAATTTCCAATTTCCTAATTTCCAATCGCTTGCGCCAAATCCGCCACAATATCCTCCACATGCTCTATCCCAACTGACAACCGAATAAGTCCATCGGTGATGCCATTGGCCAGACGGACTTCCTTCGGGATGTTCAAGTGTGACATGCTGGCCGGGTGCAAAATGAGCGTGTCCACATCGCCCAAGGTGGGTGCCAGGGTGCAGAAGCGGATGCGGTTCATGCAACGGATGCCCGCTTCGAGGCCGCCCGCCAATTCAAAGCTGAGCATACCGCCATAGGCGCTCATTTGTCGCTTCGCAATGGCGTGGTCGGGATGCGAGGGCAGGCCGCAGTAATTGACCCGTTCGATGGCCATGTCGTCTTGCAGGAACTTGGCAATGTGCATGGCATTCTCGCTGTGCCTTTCCATGCGCAGGCCCAAGGTTTTCAGGCCATTGTGCGTCAGCCATGCCTCAAAGGGGCTGCAGTTCGTACCCGCCAGTTTCATCGCTTGCCAAATATGGCCGCCCATCCGCATTTGCGAGGTATGCGTCGTGACGAGCGCCCCCGCAATGGAATTGCCATGTCCATTTAGGTATTTCGTGGTACTGTGTACGATGAAATCAATGCCGTGTCGAAGTGGCTGCTGCAGCATAGGGGTAGCGAAGGTGTTGTCCACGGCACTGTATCGTCCGTATTGCTTCGCAAGGCTGGCCAAGGCCGTGAGGTCAACACAGGCATGGGTCGGATTGGCGGGCGTTTCGCAGTAGAGCAGCCTGATTTTTTCATCTTTTTTCAAATAATCCTCTACCCGGTCGAGGTCGTGCAGGTCGGTGAGGATGGTCTCGATGCCGAGCGGCTGGAAGATTTTGATGAAAAGCTCTGTCGTGCCGCCATAAAGGTTGCCCTGGGTCAGGATTTTATCGCCCGATTTCAAAAGCCCCATCACCATTGTACTGACGGCTGCCTGTCCGCTCGAAAACAGCAGACCAGCGGCTTCGAGGCCAGTACCAGCGGCTTCCAGTGCTGCTATTTTACCAGCCACGGCATCCACCGTAGGATTGCCATAGCGGCCATAAACGTGCCCCGGTTTTTGGTTTGTGAAGATTTCGATGCCTTCGTCAATGCTCTCAAAAGCAAAGGACGAGGTAGCATACAACGGCAGCACGTGTGGCTTCGTGGTGCGTGGGTCGTGCGGTTCTTTTACGCAGAGTGATTGGATGTGAGACATGGCGCTGGATACTGGATACTGGATACTGGATATTTGAGGAAGGGGCAAATTTGCAATGGTCTGGGCATTTTCAACGGATAAAAATGAAATTCGATTAAACGGTTGGCCTAAAGTTGCGTTATTTTGCAATCCTTTTCAAAAAATGAAAATATTGAAGATGCCAATTTGGACATGAGGCTGATATCCAACTCTCCCCAAAGACTCACACAGCCACTTGTATCCAGCATCAAGCATCCAGTATCCAGCATCCAAAATCACCATGCGTGGCGAACCCGATAGATTAGTTTTTAACGAAGAATTTTACGAAACCCACAAATATGTGGCCGATAAGGGCCAAGGGGTCATTCGGTTGGACAAGTTCCTGTCCGACCGGATTTTCCAGATATCGAGGAGCCGGGTACAGACGGCCATCAAGGCTGGGCTGGTAAAGGTGAACGGCGACGAGGAGAAGTCGAACTACAAAATCCGGCCCAACGATGTCGTGGAGATGCTGATGCCAAAGCCGATGGACGAGGCCGTCAAAATCGTCCCCGACAAGATTCCGCTCAACATCGTTTACGAAGACGACGACCTGCTGGTCATCAACAAGCCCGCCGGAATGGTGGTACACCCTGGCGTAGGGGTTTATCGCCGTACCTTGGTGAATGCCCTTGCCTACTATTTCCAAGACCTGCCCGTGATGGAGGGCAACCCCGACAACCGCCCCGGCCTCGTACACCGAATTGACAAGGATACCTCTGGTCTGCTGGTGGTCGCAAAGTCCGATTTTGCGATGATGCACCTGGCCAAGCAGTTCCACGACCACACCATCCACCGCCGCTACCACGCCATCATCTGGGGCGAATTCGAAGAAGATTCGGGCCGGATTGAAAACTGGCTGGGGCGCCATACCCGCTTCCGCAAAAAGATGACCGTAGTGGATGATGGCGAGGGGAAACTGGCCATCACCCACTGGAAGGTACTGGAGCGCCTTTACTACGTGAGCCACATGGAACTGCGCCTCGAAACAGGCCGCACGCACCAAATCCGGGTACATATGTCGAGCCTCGGCCACCCGCTCTTCAACGACCCCCGCTACGGCGGCGACCGCATCGTGAAGGGCACCATTTTCAGCAAATACAAGCAGTTCGTAGAAAATTGCTTTGAAATACTGCCCCGCCAAGCCCTCCACGCCAAGGAAATTGGCTTCGTACACCCCCGCACGGGCAAGCAGATGATGTTCGACTCCGAACTGCCCATGCCCATGGTGGACTGCCTCAACCGCTGGCGAACGTATGTGGCGGACAGAAGGAATAAGCTGACACTGGAACAGGAGTGAATTGATTGCGGATTGCGGATTTCGGATTGCGGATTTGGGACGCAGTGGTTCTTTCGGATGCATGGGTTTTAATCAAAATTTTTTAGCTTGTTGTTGATTTGGGTTATTTAGCTTTTGCATCATAAAACACGTACTATGACTGAAAAAGAACTCCAAGATAGAATCAAACGATTTGCAGTTTCTATTGTGAAATTTGGGGAGTCTCTGCCTAAAACACCCGGGTTCAGGACAGTTAAAGACCAAATCGTTCGGTGCGGCCCATCTTGTGCCGCAAATTACAGGGCGGCCTGTCGGCCAAAGTCAAATGCTGATTTTATCTCCAAACTTGGAACTGTCGAAGAGGAACTTGACGAGACTATGTTCTGGCTTGAGTTCACAGTTGCGCTTTCAGAAGACCAAAGGACAACAGTTGCACCATTATGGAAAGAGGGCAACGAATTACTGTCAATCATCATCGCCAGCATCAAAACTGCCAAAAAACGAAAAAAATAGATGCTTTCACCTCCGTGCAGAATTTGGCAATTTTGCAGCCCCCCAATCCAAAATCCGAAATCCGCAATCCGCAATGACTTCAATTGAACGCATAACTGCCCTTTCCCGCCTCGGCGAGCTTTTGCTCCAGCCTGACGACTACCTCGATGCCATCATCCATCGGACGGAGTACAACAACCCTTGGTTCACGAAGGAGAACCAGCAAATGGCCATTCAGGCGATTGCCACCGAGTTTTTGGATAAAAACAAGTTGGAAAAATGGGCGGCAGCCTACCCTATCGCCGATGAGCCTCCTATGAAAACGGTGGGCATGGTAATGGCTGGCAACCTGCCGCTGGTGGGCTTCCATGACCTCGTTTGTACTTTCGTGGCAGGGCACAAGGCCAAAATCAAGCTCTCCGACAAGGACAAATTCCTGCTGCCCTACCTGCTGCAATTATTGGAAAAATACACGCCCGGCGCTGGGGCCTATTTTGAAATAGTGGAGCAATTGACGGGCTTCGATGCGGTCATTGCCACGGGCAGCAACAACTCGGCTCGGTATTTCGAGGCGTATTTCGGGAAATACCCGCACATCATCCGCAAGAACCGCAACGCCGTGGCCGTGCTCGACGGCTCGGAATCCAGTGACGACCTGCATGCCCTCGGCAAGGATATTTTCCGCTTCTTCGGCCTCGGCTGCCGCAATGTCTCCAAGCTGTATTTGCCGCAAGGCTATGATTTTCAGCCGCTTATGGAGGCACTTCACGAGTGGCGGGAAATTGCCAACCACTCCAAGTACCGCAACAACTTTGACTACAACCTCGCCCTTTTGATGCTCAACCAAGTGCCGTATTTCAACAACGGCTGCATCATCCGCACCGAGAACAAGGCCATCGCCAGCCGCATCGCCATGCTGCACTACGAGTTTTACGAAGACAAAAATTGGTTGGAAATGGAATTGGCGGGACGCCAAGAAGAAATCCAGTGCATTGTTGCGAAGCCACAATTAATCAGCTTGCCTACTATCGCCTTTGGAAAAACTCAGGAGCCAGGCTTGATGGACTATGCGGATGGGGTGGATGTGATGGAGTGGTTGATCACGGTTTGAAGTGTTTGATGGGCATGATTTGTTCAAGGACAAATCATGCCCATCAAACCCTTCAAACAACCCGCCCTACTGCTTCACAAACCGCTTCGTCACCCCTCTTTCGCCATCCGACAGTTCTATCAAATAGAGGCCTTGGGAGAAGTTCCCAACAGCTATGCCCCTTTCACCGACAGGCAGGATGCCTTGGGCAACGAACTGGCCAAGTGAATTGTATATCCGGTATTGGATGGGGTTGTTGGTGGCGGTTTGCACATCCACGAAGAGCTGGCCGCTGGTAGGGTTGGGATAAATGGCCACACCCAGTTCCTGCCGCTTCTCTTTGGCGGAAACGGTGCCATCGTTTTTGACCGGGGAACTGAAAAGGGCAAGGCCGCCCCGGTGATTACCAACTAAAGCATCTAAGAAGGCATCACCGTTGAGGTCTGTGAAAGACGGCCTGGTAATTCTGCCTTCCCGTAGGGAACCCAATTTTTCATCCAATATTTCAAATGCCGCACCTGGCTTGTCCAGGCTATCGGGGTTGATGCGATAGAACTCAAGGTAACCCAGTTCGGAACCAGTGACAAGGGCCATCGCACCATTGGCAAATTCTAATACTGCTGGGGCACTATAGCCGGAAGACCAGCCAAGTTGCTGGGTATTGATAGCGCCAAAGTAGTAGTTGTTGGGGGCCTCATCGGGGTTCGGATGGAAAACCGGGTTGCCCGGCGCACCGATATTTGGCAGGTAGTTGACCGTGCCCCGGAACTCGCCCACAATTAGGTCGCCAAGGCCATCCTTGTTGACGTCATGGATGAAAGGCGTGGAGTATTGCCCAACCGAAATGCCCTGCCAGTAGGGAATAATTGGGGCAAAGGCCAATGGATTACCCGCTCCAGCAATGTTTTCGCCATAGAAAAACCGCCCATTCCGCTCGCCCACCACGAGGTCGGCGTCGCCGTCGGCGTCCACATCACCGAATGCGGGTGCATAGCCATAGGGCTGCAGGTTGGGGTCAATGAACTGGCTGAACGCCAAGTAGTCTGGGTTTTCCAATTTGAAGGCAGGTTCGGTCGCCGTGCCCACGTTTTTGAAAAGGAATAGACGAGAGTGGCGGGCAATATCGCTCTGCTTATCGTGTACCGTTTCGTTACCGACTACGAAGTCCATAAGGCCGTCGGCGTTGTAGTCAACGAAGGCAGGGTTTGCACCCGTGCCAAGGTCAATCATGCCGTCCTGCACCAGTTCTTCCGTTCTGAATTCAAAGACAGGGTACTCATTGCTCTGCACATTCTTGTAGAACCAAACACAGGTCGTATCCACGCCGCCACTTGCCACGTTGGGTGAGGCCAGCAAATCCTTGAGGCCATCGTTGTCCACATCCAGGTAGAAAGTAGCCGGGAACACAGTCATGTTCACTGGTACATTATAACTGGGGTAGGTGGTATCCTGTTCGCAAAGCCAAGCATTGTCTGTCCAGCCGCAGTTCTTTCCCCGAATGACCGAGTTGTAAATCAAATCACCGTATAGGAGTTCCTTGTCGTTGTCGTTGTCCTCATCCAAGGTGCAGATAGCAGCCCCACCGTGCAGCCCATTCTTTTCTTTGGAATCCTCTTTTGGGTCACCTGGCCCGAAGCAGGGCAGAAAAACGCAGCAGTTGGAGTCAGGGCTTAACAGGAACGATTCGGAAAAAGCGGGCACGTAATGGTGCCCCCAACAAGATTCAACAGTCTCGTAAATCAAAGTATCATCAGTATAGCCTTGTTCAAGGGCCATGTTCTGAAAATAATAGATGGTGGAACCTCCGATGGCTGGGGCGAGTATGTCGAGGTCGCCGTCCTTGTCAATATCATCAATGGCTGGATAGTCGGTGGAATTGACGGGCAATTGGGTGAAAGCTCCTGAAACCTCTAACAACAACACATTGAAAGCCCAAGGAAATGAAAGCCGCTCAAATACCAGTTGGTTATCATCATTGAAACTCCCCTTGTACACTTTCAGTCCGGCCAAGCCCTCATCCAATGAATTCCCGAAAAAGTCCATAGCACCATCCCGGTTGTAATCACGCAGCAGCACATGGTATTTTATGGGCGGGAAATTGCCAGCATATTCAGGAGCGAAGCGGTACTTGGTCTCCCCTGCCCCACCTTCGTTGATAAAGGTCAGGTGCTTGTCGCCATTGCGGTCGAAGGCATACAGGTCTTGCTTGCCATCGTTGTTGAGGTCAATGGCAGACCATTGTGGGCCATTAAGGCCACCTGCCCACGGGTTTGGCAGTTGAATACCGTATTTTTCCACGCTGGCGTCCATCCGAATGAAGTTCTGGGAGTTCGCCAGTGTTGCGAAGCCAAAAAGGAAAAGCAAGAGCAAAGTCTTTTTCATAAAAAACATTGTTGCGGTTAATTTTCGATGAGACAAATGTACCCCATTTGCCAAAGGCAAACAGCAGGAATGCATTGGAGTGTTGGTAGGGTTGCAAAAAGGTATCAAATCAATGCCTCGTACATCACCTCCACCGGGTGCAGCGCCTTCCTCCCCGTCCCATCCAAAATCTGGTGGCGGCAGCTCGTTCCGGTCGCTGCGATTAGCACGGACGGCCCGTCCGTGATACGTATGGCCGGGAACAGCACCAGTTCACCCACTTTCATGCTGAGTTCGTAATGTTCCTTTTCATAACCAAACGACCCTGCCATGCCGCAGCAACCCGATGGGATGACCTGCACATCGTAGTTGTCGGGCATGCTGCACACCCACACCGAGTCCTCCACGCTGGAGAGTGCCTTCTGGTGGCAATGGCCGTGCAGCAGCACTTTTCGGGGTTCCTTTGTGAACAAATCGGGGTCAATCTTGCCCGCCTGGATTTCCCTTGACAGAAACTCATCAATCAATAACGCATTGGTTCCCAGCGATTTAGCTTGCGCAATATCTGCCTTGTCCACCAACCGGGGGTACTCGTCCCGAAAGCTGAGGATGGCCGACGGCTCCAGTCCCACGAGCGGCGTTTTTTCATTTATCAGCTTCGCAAACAAGCGCACGTTCTCCTTTGCCAGTGCCTGCGCCTCCGGCAAAAGGCCCTTTGACAATTGCGCCCTGCCACTTTGCGGATGCAAGGGCATCTCCACTTCGTAGCCAAGGCGGGCCAGCAGTTTCAGCGCCTTTACGCCAATTTCAACATCATAATAATCGGTGAACTCGTCGCAAAAGAAGAAGACCTTGCCCAGCTTTTGCCCCGTGATTTTCAACTCGTTTTGATGTTTGTTGAACCAATTACGCAGGGTCATTGGGGCCAAGGCGGGCAGGCTCCGTTGCGGAGCTACACCAATGATTTGCTTCGCCAAACCGCCTGTAAATGAGTTCTTTATGAAGAAATTGGCCAACCGTGGCACCTTCGACAGCACCACATTCATCCGACCTATATGCCCGAAGAACTTCGCCCTCGCTGGCACCCCGTGTTTTTGATAATATTGGTGCGTGAACTCCGCCTTCATCGTCGTCATGTCCACATTCGAGGGACATTCGGAGGTGCAGCCCTTGCAACTCAAGCAGAGGTCAAGCACCCGTAACACGGACTGCCAGTCCGTGCTTTCTTCCTTCCCCGCTAGCAGGCTCTGCTGTTTGGGAAGGCCCGGAAGCACGGACGGGCCGTCCGTGTTACTCGGTGCGGACGGGCCGTCCGTGTTACTTAGGAACTCCCGCAACACATTCGCCCGTGCCCTCGTCGTATCCTTCTCATCCCTTGTGGCCCGGTAGCTGGGGCACATCGTTCCGCCCGCAAAGTCGAGGCGGCGGCAGTCACCAGAGCCGTTGCATTTTTCGGCCATGTGCAGGAAGCCGCCAGCGTCCGAGAAGTCCATAACTGTCTGTTTTTCAGCGGGTTTTGCACCGATTTCATAACGCAGGTTGGCATCCATCGGTGGGGCATCGGTTATTTTGCCGGGGTTGAAAATGCCGTGCGGGTCCCAGGTATTTTTGATGCTCCGCAACAACTGGTAATTGGCCTCGCCGAGCATCATCGGGATGAACTCGGCACGTACCCGGCCATCGCCATGCTCGCCAGAAAGGGAGCCGTTGTACTGTTTCACCAAACGGGCGCTGGCCTCGGCTATCTGCCGGAACTGCCGCACATCGTCGGCATTTTTCAGGTTCAAAACGGGCTTTACGTGCAGTTCGCCAGCCCCTGCGTGGGCGTAGTAAACGGCGTTTTGCCCAAAACCCCGCATCAGTGCATCGAACTCACGGATATAGGCGGGCAGGTCTTCGAGCGCCACGGCTGTGTCCTCCACGAAGGAGTAGGGCTTGGCATCGCCGGGCACGTTCGACATGACGCCGAGGCCCGCATTGCGAAGCGCCCAAACCTGCCCCGCCCTGTTCGCTCGCACGATGGGGAAGGCATAGCCCATGCCCGCAGTTTGCAGGGTTTCGATGAGGTTTTGCGCAGCAGCAATGGCCTCGTCTTGTGTGCCACGGCGGAACTCGACCATCAGCACAGCAGCCGGGTCGCCCTGCACGAAGAAGCGGTTTTTCGATTGCTCGATATTGTCCTTGGTACAGTCAAGGGTGATTTTGTCCACCAGTTCGCACTGGTCTGGGCGGTGCTGCATGGCCAGCAGGGTGGCCTCCATGCACTCGTTGAGCGAAGCGAAATGCGCACAAAGCACGGCGGGCACGGGCGGCGGGAGCGGCACCACGTTCAGTTTCACAGCGGTGGTAAAAGCCAGCGTGCCCTCGCTGCCCGTGAGCAGTTTGCAAAGGTTGAAATCGGGTCCATCGGGCTTGAACGGGCGGTGGTCGAGCAGCACGTCCACGGCATAGCCGGTGTTGCGGCGGTGGATGCTGGCCTTGGGGTATTCACGGCGGATATTCGCTTGATTTTCAGGGTTTTGCAGCACTTCTTGCAATTGCCGATAGGCAGCCCCTTCCAGCGTTTCCGCTTCCGTTTTTTCCAGAAATTCGGCTTCGCCAATACTGCCGAAAACCACCTCCGAGCCATCGCTCAGTATCGTCTCGATTTCCAGCACGTGGTCACGAGTAGTGCCATGCACGATGCTTGTTGCTCCGCAAGAATTGTTGCCGACCATGCCGCCAATCATGGCCCGGTTGGACGTGGCGGTGACGGGGCCGAAGAACAGGCCGTGCTTAGCGAGGAAGACGTTCAACTCGTCCCGAATGACGCCCGGTTGCACCCGCACCCAGCGTTCTTCGACATTGATTTCGAGGATATTGTTCCAATGCTTGGACACATCCACTACGATACCCGTACCGACGCATTGCCCGCCGAGCGAGGTGCCCGCCGTGCGGGGGATGAGGCTGGTGCGGTTCTCCGTTGCAAAGCGGATGAGTTTTTTCACGTCGGCCACCGTGCGGGGGTAGGCCACGGCCAGCGGCGTTTCTTTGTAAACCGAGGCGTCGGTGGAATAAATCGCAAGATGGAGCGCATCGAAGTGGATTTCGCCTTCGAAGGTTTGCTGAAGTTGTTGTAGTTTTTCTTTCAAAATGGTGGATGTTGCTACTCCCATTCTGGGATGCTTGATGTGCTTTGAGGGATTCTTGATACTTGCGGATGCGAGTTTGGTTTCAACTTTCGGGGGCGAAATTAATATTAGGATTGAAAACGAAAGGAAAGCGAACTTTGCGCCGTGGATTTGGGTGCTGGGCCAGGTGCCTCCAGCATCCCGAAAGGGGTAAAACAGTATATATTGAACAGAGAATTCCTCCTAAACGCTGCCTTCCTCGTCATGGTGAACCTCCTCATCAAGCCGTTTTACGTGTTCGGCATCGAGCGGACGGTACAGGAGCGGGTGGGCACGGAGCAGTACGGGCTGTATGCCACACTGTTCAGTTTCGCCTACCTACTGTTCATGGTGAACGATTTCGGCATCCATTATTTCAACAGCCGGACGGTGGCGAGGCACCCGCAATTGGCAGCGAAACTGTTTCCTAATACACTGATAGTCAAGGCTTTGCTCGCAACGATTTACCTTGTGCTTGTATTCGTTGCTGCGCAAATAAGGGGATTTGAACCGGAAGTTTGGGGGCTGCTGCTGTTCGTGGCGCTGAACCACGTCCTAATTTCCACGGTGGCCTGGCTGCGCTCCAACGTGGGCGGCTTGGGCATGTACCGCATGGACAGCTTTCTTTCTACTTTCGATAAAATACTGCTGATAGTCATTTGCGCAGTGCTGTTGTGGGGCGGCGTCCCTTCGGGAAGTTCCCCTGACAGGGATGACAAGTTTCGTATCGAATGGTTCGTACATGCGCAAAACCTGAGCTGGGCCTTGACGGCAGCCGTGGCTTTTTATATTGTTTTCAAAAAACTGCCGAAACCCATCCGCTGGCAACCCAATTGGCCACTCGTTTATTTTATCCTAAAAAAGTCAGCCCCGTATGCCCTCGCCGTCTTCCTGATGACGGCCTATATCCGCATGGACATCGTGCTGCTGGAGTACCTCACGGGCGATGAAGGCCGCCACGAGGCCGGAGTCTATGCCGCCTCCTACCGCTTACTCGATGCGCTGAACATGGCGGGCTACCTGTTTGCCGGGCTGCTGTTGCCGATGTTTTCCAGCCTGCTTAGCCAATCCCTTGTCATTACCGAAGGGAACCGCAATCCGCAATCCGCAATTTTGGATTTATTGCGGCTCTCCTTCCAACTCATCCTTGCTGGCACCATCACCATCGCCGTCGCCTGTTTCAGCTTTCGCACGGAGCTGATGTTGGCCATTTACCCCCAAGAAGGCACGCCCTACCACGGCGAGGTGTTGGCTTGGGTCATCCTGACCTTGATTCCTTTTAGCGGGGCGTTCATCTACACCACCCTGCTCACCGCCAACGACAGTTTGCGCAAAATGAACCGCATCTTACTCGCTGCCATTGCCGTGAACGTGGCGCTGAACCTGTTGCTCATCCCGCAGTTCAAGGCAGTCGGGGCGGGCATGTCGGCGTTTTTCACCCAAGGCTTCGTGATGGCGGGCATGATGGTTTTGGCAAAAAAAGAACTCAACCTACCCTTTGAGCCGAGGCAGTTTTACAAGATAGCGGCCTTTGTGGTGCTGGTTTGCTGCGCAAATTGGGCGCTGCTCCAAATACCTGGCATGGGCTGGTTGCTAAAATTTGCCGCTGCACTAACAATCGGGCTGTTTTTGGCGTTTGCGCTCCGCATGATTAACCTGAAGTCGGCGCTGGATTTGATGAAAAAAAGGGGATGAGGTGTAGGCAAGGGGTTTCTGCTTAGTTTTGCAGCCGTTTTTGAAGTTTCGAGTTATGAGCTTTGAGTTTCGAGCAGCACCTCGCAACTTGCTGCACCCAACTCGAAACTTGCTACTCCCTGTCTGCCGATAGGCAGGGAAACTCGAAACTGTAAATGGATACAAAGGACAACCTACTCGGCGTCATCGCCACCCTATTTAAGTGGAAAAAAATAATCCTCTACACTTGTGGCGCCACGGCCATTGGCGCCGCCATCATCTCGCTGATACTGCCCGTTTACTACAAATCCACCACGATTTTCTATGCCGCAAGCCCCGACCTCGCCATCCCGGAGGCCATCTTCGGCACCTCGGCGGAGGCACCAGACTATTACGGCACGGAGAACGATATTGACCGCATCCTCAGCATCGCCAACAGCGGGCAACTCGTTGCCTTCATGGTGGACAGCTTCGACCTGTACAAGCGGTACGATATTGACCCGAAAAGCCTGCGTGGGCCGTACTACGTGGCGCTGGAGTTCGAGAGCCATTTCGATGTGGTGAAAACGAAGTACGACGCCATCGAACTAAGTATCGAGGACGAAGACAAGGAAATGGCGGCCAAAATGACCAATGCTGCCCGCAATTTCATCAACGACATGGCGCAAAAACTCATCAAGGAAAGCCAGGCTAAAACAGTGCGCACCTTCGAGGCGAACATTGCCCAAAAAGAAGCCGACATGAAAATGATGAACGATTCGATGCAGCGAATACGCCTCCGTTACGGGGTTTACAACACAAAGGCCCAGTCTGAAAACCTCTCCGAACTCATCGCAAGCGGGGAGGCGAGGCTGAACCAGTCCCGTGCGAAGATGGCGTCGCTCCGCAATGCAAACTACCGTCAGAAGGACACACTGACCCTGCTCCAGGCCAATATCACAGGATACGAAAGTCAGTTGCAGCAGCTCTACACCCGCCTCGACACCTTCAACCGGGGCATGGCCCTGATGGATTACCTCGTGGAGTCGCAACTGCAATCGAGCGAGCAGCTAGCCGAGGACAAGGAGCACTATAAAATGTCGAAAGCGGCTTATGCCTCCGAGTTCCCCGCCATTTTCCTTTTGGAAGAAGGTCAAGTCCCCGTCATCAAGGAGCGGCCCAAGCGGGCACTGATGGTGGTGGCAGCCACGGCGGTTGCGTTCATCTTCAGCGTGATTGGGGTGCTGATTTTCGATACTTACCGGGACGTGAATTGGCAGGCCATCATCAACACCAAGCCCGAAGCCTAAGCCATGACCTTCGCCGACCTCCAAACCCGCAACCTGCTCATCGGCTATTCCGCCATCGTGGTGGTGAGCCTGCTCGTGGGTGCTGCTGGCAGCTGGTGGTTCTTGGCGGGCATCCCGGCGTTGGCGCTTTATGGCTACTTGGCCGTGGTGGACTTCCGCAAGCTGTTTTTCCTGCTGTTTTTCTTTATACCGCTCACTGTGGAGGTCTGGCTACCGAACGGCACCGTGACCGACATGCCCACCGAAATCATGATGGTTTCGCTCTTGGGCATTTACCTGCTCTATACGCTGCGCAATGGGCGCTCGCTCCGTTCAGACTTCCTGCTGCACCCCATCAGTTTGGCGCTGATGCTGCACCTTGGCTGGTTTTTCTTCACCTCCATCACCTCTCAGGACTGGCTGATTTCGCTGAAATATTCGCTGGCCAAAATCTGGTATGTCACTTCGTTCTTCTTCCTCGCTGGCAGCATTTTGAAGGAAGAAAAAGACCTGAAAACACTGACCTGGGTCGTGCTCGTGCCGCTCGTGGGCACCATATTTTATGTGCTCCGCAAACATGCCGCCATCGGTTTCAGCTTCGCTGAAATACACACCATCGTGCAGCCGTTCTATCGAAACAAAGTAGCCTACGCTTGCATGATGACCATCTTCTTCCCTTTCGTCTGGTTCACTCGGCAGATGTACCGCACCTGGTCGTGGCAGTGGTGGGTGCTTGCTGGCGCAACGGGGCTGCTGCTCATCGGCATCCAATACTCGTTCACGAGAGCGGCTTATGGAGCATTGGCCATCGCCGTCGGCGCTTATTTCGTGGTGAAATGGCGGCTGATGAAGCCCACATTGGTCGTGGCCAGTATCTTGGCGCTGCTCTACATCGCTGGCATGGTACGCCACAACAACTACCTCGACCACAAGCCGACCTACGAGAAGACCATCACCCACGAAGATTTCGGCGACCTGCTCTCGGCGACCACCAAGGGGCAGGACGTAAGCACGATGGAGCGGGTCTATCGGTGGGTGGCGGGCGGCCACATGATTGGCGAGCGGCCGTGGCTGGGCTTTGGGCCGGGCACATTCACGGCGTTTTACAAGACTTACACGCTGCACGGGTTCCGCACCTATGTGAGCGAGAACGAGGAAGGCTCCGGCATTCATTGCTACTACCTGATGGTGGCCGTGGAGCAGGGCTATATCGGGGCGCTGTTGTTCGTGGCGCTGGTTTTCATCGTACTTTTGAAGGGGGAAGCTATTTACCACCAAACATCTGACCCCGACCGCCGTAGATTGGTGATGATGGTGCTGATGAGCACGGTCACAATTGACGCCCTGCTGCTGATGAACGACCTCGTGGAAACGGATAAGTTCGGGTCGTTTTTCTTTCTTTGCATGGCGGTTTTGGTAAATGTGGATATTCAAAATCGGCAGACGGCCAACGGTTAACGGAAGACGGAGCCCCGTCCACCGTAAGCCGTAAGCCGTAAGCCGTAAGCCGTTAAGATGGACATCTATCAAAGAAAATCACGATGGAAATGGTACCTGGCTGCGGCCGGGGCGGCCATCGTTTTGATTTCCATGTTCTATACCAAGTACCTGACGGACAGGCTGGAGGAGGAAGAATTGAAGAAGGTACAACAGTTGAAGGTGGCATACGAGTCCATGAACGATACTTCCCAAGTGGACGTGACCTTCCAGAACAATTTTTTCATCGAAAACACGACGGTTCCCATCCTTTTGGTGGACGAAATGGGCAACCCGCAGATGGGCGTCAATTTTGGGGAGAAAAACGACACGACCCCTATCTTTTTAAAACAAAAGCTCCAAGAGTTCAAGGCCGGAAACGTCGAACCCATCACCGTTGCCACGCCTTGGGGAAGCCAGCACCTTTATTTTGAGCACTCACGCATCCTTCGTTTGTTGAAGCTCTACCCCATCCTCCAGTTTATCCTCATAGCCGCATTTATCGCTTTTGGCTACTTGGGGTTCAGCACCAGCCGCCGGGCGGAGCAGAACCGGGTGTGGGCGGGCATGGCCAAGGAGACGGCGCACCAGCTCGGCACGCCCATCAGCGGCATCGTGGCTTGGATAGAGCACCTGCGGGCCATGCGGGAAGACGACGCCGAGGTCAACGAAGTCCTTGACGAACTCGGCAACGATGTGGTGCGCCTCGAACTCATTGCCGACCGCTTCTCGAAAATCGGCTCAGCACCGGAGCTGAAACCCGCCAACATCTTCGAGGAACTCGAAAAATGCCGTGCCTATATGCAGCGCCGGGCCAGCCGCAAGGTGGAGTTTCACTTCCCGCAACCCGCTGATTTTGAACCGATTAGCGTTCGCATCAACTCTCACCTCTTCGAATGGGTCATCGAGAACCTGCTCCGCAATGCCCTCGACTCGATGGAGGGCACGGGCCGCATCAGCGCCAGCGTTTACCAAGATGCCGCTCAAGTCTATATTGACATTTCGGACACGGGCAAGGGCATCCCTGCCAACAAGTTCAAGACCGTCTTCCAGCCCGGCTACACAACCAAGAAAAGGGGCTGGGGCCTCGGCCTTTCCCTCACCAAGCGTATTATTGAGGACTACCATTCCGGCAAGATTTTTGTAAAAAAATCGGTGCTGAACGAAGGCACTACCTTTACCATTCAGCTTCCTAAGTAGTTTTTCCCCCCTCGCTGATTTTAAAGCAATTTTAATCGCAACAGTTAGCGGTTGACATGGTATTTGCACCCCTCCCACATCCGTTTTACCAATCATTTGCTTTGGAAGTCAAAATCACCCGCAAATTGGGCGAAGGCCCAACAATCCTGTTTTATGAAAACTTTACAAAACTTCATTAGGCTTTCCTGCTTGCTGATGCTACTTGGCAAGGTCATGCCAGCCGCTGCTGCAGCTCCGTTTGCATACGAGTATGTTGTAACTGTTCTGGATGAAAAAGGCCTGCCACTGATTGGAGTCAACGTCTTTACCAACGACCAGCAAAAAGTGGCCACTACCACCGATGAGAGTGGCAAAGCCACCTTAAAGGATGTGAACAACAACGAGGAGGTCAATTTCACCTTTGTTGGCTACAATCCTTTGCGGTTGCCCTTTTATGAAATCAGAAAACGCAACGGAATCATCCGCATGGCCCGCTCGGCTACTGAACTTGCCGAGGTGGTAGTCATTGGTCGGCGTGATGACCTGCCCGCTCAAGTGCCCTATACTTACACTAAAATTGATAAAAAAGACATCGCCTTCTTCGAGCCGCAAACCACGGCGGATGCATTGTGGAACACAGCTGGCGTTTTCGTACAAAAAACCCAAATGGGCGGTGGTAGCCCAGTACTGCGGGGCTTTGAGGCCAACAGGGTACTGCTCGTGGTGGATGGCGTGCGCATGAACACGGCGGCCTACCGTAGCGGCCACCTGCAGAACTCCATCACCGTGGACAATGCCATGCTGGAGCGCACAGAGGTCATTTTCGGCCCCGGCTCGCTACTCTACGGCAGCGATGCCCTCGGCGGCGTCATCCACTTCCGCTCCAAGGAGCCGAAACTGGCATTGGACGACCGGGCGCAGGTCATCGAGTCGAACTTGTACACCCGTTTTGCGTCAGCAAACCAAGAAAAATCGGTACACGCCGATGTGAATATCGGCAAAAGGACCTGGGCCTCCATGACGAGTCTGACCTATACGGACTACAACGATTTGAAGAGCGGAAGCAAGCGCCCTGATGGATACGAGGATTTTGGCAAGCGGCTTTACTTTGTTCAGCGGATTGGCAATGGGGACGCCATCAGCCCCAACGTGCTTACAAACAATGACAGCACTTACAAGGAGAATTACAACCTGCAAAGAGGGTCGGCCTACGGCCAAATTGACTTCATGCAGAAAATCAAGTTTCAGCCAAACCGCCATTTCTACACCTTGCTCAACTTCCAGCAATCCACCAGCACCGATGTGCCACGCTACGATTACCTGACGGAGTTGATCAACCCTGCCGACCCGACCAGTTTCCGCTATGCCGAATGGTTTTACGGGCCACAGCGCAGGCTTTTAGGTTCCGTCAAAATGGGCATGAGCAAGGCCAATGCCCTCTACAACCGGGCCGTCGTCATTGCAGGTTTCCAAAGGGTACACGAGAACCGCCTACAGCGCACGTTGCACAACAGCCAGCGCATTTTTCAATTAGAGAATGTGTACGCCTACTCATTGACGGCTGATTTGGACAAAAACCTGAACGACAGTGGCCGCAGCAAGCTGATGTATGGCGTTGAACTGAACCACAACGACCTGAAATCAGAGTCAGGCCGGGTACGTATCACCACCGAGGACGTCACCAAAAACGCCCTCTCCCGCTATCCTGCCGACAACGATATGACGACAATGGCAGGTTACGCCAACTACCAATTGAACACCGCCGATTCATCGTTCTCGGTCACGGGAGGTCTTCGCTACACTTGGGTAAAACTGCTTTCGCTGTATTCCAACGATAGCACCTCCACATGGCCGAATTATTTCTACAGCCCCGGCGTAACGACGACGAACAGTGACCTAACCTGGTCGGTGGGTGGCACTTGGCGTCCAGCGGTTGGCACTGAAATCAAGCTGCTCGGCTCTAAGGCTTTCCGCTCACCGAACATAGACGATTTTTCGCAGTTCCGCCCAAGGCAGGGCTTCATCTCCATTCCGAACCCCGACCTGAAACCGGAGCGCAGCTATAATGCAGAGTTGAGCATTTCACAAGAAATTGGCCAAAACGCAGATGGCTTTCGCATGAGGCTCGCTGCCACTGGCTACTATACTTATATAAAGGGCCTGATGACCCGTCGCTCGTTGCCATTGCCCAATGGTTCTTACTTCGTTTGGGTGGATGGCTTCGAGTATGAGACACGAGCTATGGTGAACGCCACATACGGCATCATTAAAGGACTGAGCGCAGAAGTGCAGGCCCGGTATGGCAAGAACTGGTCACTCGAATCGAACCTCAGCCTCACCAAGGGCGGGGCTTCTTTTGAAGTGAAAGACGACGTCGGCACGGTGGTTTTCGACACACTTGCCCCGCTCGACCACATCCCGCCCCTGCATGGCTTTACGAGCCTGACCTTCACGGGACAGAAGTTCAAAGTCTCGGCGGTTGCCCGCTACCAGATGGCCAAAACGCCTGATTTATATGGCGTTTCAGATGTGAAATTGGACGGCAATGGCAACCCCGTGCTCGGACGAAGCGGAACAGAGGACAACCTTGAATCCAGCTATTGGCACATCAATCAAGAGAGTGGCAAGGTGGTCTATGACGGCACCCTTGCTTGGGCGACCTACAACTTGTATGCCTCCTGGAGCATCAACAAGACTTTCACCCTGAACTTCGCAGTGGAGAACATCCTCGACCTGCACTACCGGCCATTTGCCTCCGGCATCAGTGCGGCGGGCCGCAATTTCATCACTTCCCTTCGTGTGAATTTGGGGAAATAAGGCAGGTAAGTGGTCATTGGTCATTATTCGTCATTTGCCATTGTTGCAACTCATTGAAATTCAATCTATTGCAAATAAGCCAACTGTCGAGTGATTTAAACGGACTACTTAATTGTAAACAAGAAATCCTTTAAAAATGAAAAAAATACTCTATTTCATAATCTTAGTTGCCATCGCAGGTTGTGAACCAGAATCCGTGCTTGGCCCTTCTGGCACGGTGAACCTCAACATCAAGGCCCTTCTGGCGGGCAACGACTTGGTGCTCGGCCAGCCTTATAATTTGGGCACTGCCGAGCAAGTCCAGTTCGACGAACTGAATTTTTTCATCAGCAACGTGAAACTGTTGGAAGAAGAAACGACCGATGAGACTGACATGCTCGAAATCGCCCTTGCCGATTTTTCGGACAACGCTGCGGGGGAGGCCGAAACCTTTACGTTCAGGACTGTGCCAGCTGTCAAGTACCGGGGCATCAAAATCGGCATTGGGGTTCCTTCCAGCTTGAACAAATCGTCGGTTGCTGGCTATGGCGCTGGCCATCCGTTGAAAAAGAACTTCGACACCCATTTCTGGGGCGATGGTAGCAGTTTCTTCTTTATGAAGCTCGCTGGCATTTTCGATGTGGGCGGGGCCGATGCTGCTTTCGAGCTTTTCCCAGCCAAGAACGGCAACTACGAAACCGTGACCATTTTCAAGTCTTTCGAGTTGACAAATGGCGAAACGCTTGACCTCGACCTTGATTTGGACATTTTAAAACTCCTGCAAGGCACTGACAATCAAGTAATTGACTTCAGCGACCCATCCAACCTTTCCACCTACGACCCGGAGAACGACGACCTCTCCGCCCTGCTCATGGGCAATTTGCAAGATGCAATGGAACTGAAGTAATAGAGAGTGAGAGAGGGTGAGAGAAGTGAGAGGGTGAGAGAAGTGAGAGGGTGAGAGAAGTGAGAGGGTGAGAGGCGTTACGTGCGTCTCTCACCCTCTCGCTTTTCTCTCACCCTCTCACATCTCTCACTTCTCTCACCCTCTATTTAACGGTAAACTCCTTTATCATAATCGCCCCGCTCCTGTCCAAGTTGGAACTGATGATGACCACCTGCTCCTCGAACCCGTCGTCCACGGAGACGGCAACGGTATTGGGGGAGATGCTGCCAAGGTTGAGTGCATGAAGGATGATGAAATTGGTGGGCTTATCGAGCTTTACGATGGTCTCATACTTTTGGCGGGTCACCCGATAGTTCTTCACGATTTGTTCGCCATTGAGGAAGAGGGAAAGCACGTCGCCGTCCACCGTGCCATTGTCCCAGACCCGGATGCGGACGGTCTTGCTGCGCACTTCGAGCACCCGCTCCACGTCTGCCTCCCTTTTGGTTTTGGTTTCATAAGCAGTCAGTTGTGGTGGGGCTTGCTGCGCAACGGCTGGCTTGTCTCGCTCTGTGGCCTTGGTGTCTGGCGGCAATTCGTTGAGGATGGGCTGCTCAACGTACAGTTTGCCAGGGGCACAAGGCCCCGATTTTGCATCAAAACCCTCAATGAATCCCCACCAATCGCCTTTCAACGAAAGCCGGTGCTGTTCTTTTTTGAACTGCAATTTGCCCGATTTCATGCACCAACGCCAACTTGGCACAGACTCTTCCATTATTTCAATTTCCTGAAAATCAAGCTGTTGCAAAGCGACATCAAACGACCAAGCAAATCGGTGCGTGGCATTGCCTCCTTCACCATCTGAGACGATATGCGAGGTGCCCGTGCCATCTTCGTTGAACTTCATTTCAAAATAAAACCCATAATCCCGGTCGGATTGGGAAAGGTGACCGGAGAACTTTGCGGGAAATCGAGAAATTGGAAATTGGGAAATTTCGGATTGGGGGGCCGAGCTAACTTGCTTCGGACTGCCATCTTTCAAACTCTCAACTTGACTGCCAACTGCCAACTGTCGAACTGCCAACTTCATAACTCCCGGCTTGCAGCCTTGTGCTTCCCAGTCCCCTTCCAGCGTTGCAATACCCTGATTTTCAGCATATTGGAGACGGATGTGCTTGAGGCACCACTTGGCATTTTCAGGTTCCAACAATTTGACTTCCTGCAAGACAAGTAGCTTGCCATCGAAAGTGCCGCCCACCTCGAACTTGGCGACCAAACTCCCGTCCGCACTGCTGGAGGTGGCCGTTCCGAGCACTTTGTTGCCGTCCTGCACCATTTCTATGGAATAAACGAAACTGGTGGACTTGCCCGTTTGGGTCACCGTCCCCGACCACTTGCCCGTAAGGGACTGCGTTAGGCCAAATTTTGCCAAAAGCAACAAGCAGAATATGGAAAGCCAAGTTTTAAACATCAATCGTAGGGTTGGGATAAAGACATTAGAAAAGAGACAATAGACTTTAGATACAAGAAGTTACATCTATCGCCTATAGTTCTTTGAACAACTGAATGCGTTTTCAGACAAGGGGGCAAGCCTCCTTGGAGTAGGCTGCTATTCCAAGGGGGCTTGCCCCCTTGTCCGCTCCTTCAACTCAGCTTGTTATTCAAAGAACTATAATGTCTATTTTCTAATGTCTTGATTTAAACGCAAAGCAACCATTTTTAGCGCAAGCTGACTTTGTTGTGGCTCCGCAATTTTATGGAAGCTCAATCAACTGGCCTTGCTACATTTGCGAAGCTCCAATTAAGACTGCAAAACCGCATTTTTTTCATCAAAAATTACCATACATGAATCTTCGACCACTGATTTTCAGGTCAATTTTAGCCCTTACACTCGTTTTTGTTGCATTCCTGGGCTTCGCCCAACGCATCACTTGGGCCGCCGACGGCAACAGCTACACGGCCATTGAAGAAGGGACAATCGTGAAATACACACTGCCCTCACTGGAAAAAGCCACCCTCGTCAGCAAGGACTTGCTAAAGCCCATCGGCTCGGATACGCCCCTTAAAGTAGAGGGCTATACGCTGACCGAAGATGGCACCAGGGCACTCATTTACACCAACAGCAAAAAGGTCTGGCGCATGAAAACCCGTGGCGACTACTGGCTGCTCGACATTGGCACCAAGTCGCTCAAACAGCTTGGCAAGGGCCGCCCCGCCTCCACCCTGATGTTTGCGAAGCTTAGCCCCGACGGCACAAAGGCTGCCTACGTGAGCGAGCGCAACGTGTATGTGGAAGACCTCGCCACTGGCAATATCAAGAAACTGACGGACGACCTCGGCACCAAAAAGCTCATCAACGGTACCTTCGATTGGGTCTATGAAGAGGAGTTCTTCTGTCGGGACGGCTTCCGTTGGGCGCCGGACAGCAAGAGCATCGCCTATTGGCAAATTGACGCCAACAAAATCAGGGACTTCTATATGGTGAACAACGTGGACTCTGTTTACAGCCAAATCGTGCCCGTGGAGTACCCGAAGGTGGGCGACCCTCCCAGCCCGGCCCGCATTGGCGTGGTGGGCATTGCCGATGGCAAAACGACCTGGATGAACGTGCCCGGCGACCCGGCACAGCACTATATTGTCCGCATGGAATGGACGCCGGATGGCAAGGAAATCATCTTGCAGCAACTGAACCGCAAGCAGAATGAGAGCAAGCTGATGCTCTGCAATCCGAAATCCGGCGATGCACGCACGATTTTCATCGAAACCGACGAGGCCTGGGTAAGCACCGTGAACGAATGGGCGAACCAACCCGTAGGCTGGTACTGGCTGGAAGGCGGCAAGTCCTTCCTCTGGCCCAGCGAAAAGGACGGCTGGATGCACCTTTACACCATTTCCATTGATGGCAAAAAAGAGGCCCTGCTGACCGATGGCCGCTACGACGTCATCAGCCTCGACCGCATTGACGAGAAGGGCGGCTGGGTGTATTTTTCGGCTTCGCCAAACAGCGCCATCCAAAAGTACTTGTACCGGGTTCCGCTGAACGGAAAGGGCAAGTTCGAGGCGCTAACCCCCGTAACCATGCCAGGCACGCACAGCTATAACATCTCGCCGAACGGAAAATTTGCCCGCTGGAATTTCTCCAACTACTACACTCAACCCATGACGGCCTGGGTGGAATTGCCAAAGCACAGCCCACTCACAGGCAGCAAGGACTTGGCCAAGGAGTTCGACCCGAAGGCCAAGGAAAACAGCAATGTCGAGTATTTCAAAGTGACCACCGAGGACGGCGTAGAGATGGACGGCTGGATGAAAAAACCCAACAATTTTGACCCATCGAAAAAATACCCCGTGGTGTTCTACGTCTATGGCGAGCCTGCGGCCACCACGGTTGGCGATGATTTTGGCTCGGCCAGCGACTTCATCTACAACGGCGACATGGCCGAGGACGGCTACATCCACGTCAGCCTCGACAACCGGGGCACGCCAGCGCCCAAGGGCCGGGCATGGCGCAAGGCCATCTACCGCAAAATCGGGCAGGTGAACATCCGTGACCAGGCAATGGGGGCAAAGAAAGTGCTCGAAGCCTCTTATTGCGACACCAGCCGGGTAGCCGTTTGGGGCTGGAGCGGCGGCGGTTCCTCCACTTTGAACCTCATGTTCCAATATCCTGAGATTTACAAAACGGGCATCTCCATCGCCCCCGTGACGAGTTCATTGCTGTACGACAATATCTACACCGAGCGCTACATGGGCCTACCACAGGAAAATATGGAGGACTACAAGGCTGGGGCTGCCATTACCCATGCCAAGAACCTGAAAGGCAACTTGCTGCTCATCCACGGAACGGGCGACGATAACGTGCATTTTCAAAATGCGGAAATGCTTGTAAATGAGCTGGTTAAGCACAACAAGCAATTCCAGTACATGGCCTACCCGATGCGCTCGCACAGCATCAGCGAGGGCGAGGGGACGTTCCTGCACCTGAGCACGATGGTGAGCAAGTACCTGAAGGAGCATTGCCCGCCGGGTGGGGTGAACTCGTCACTTAAACCATAAGTGGGAAGGTGCCTTTTCATTCCGCATCTATTTGTGCGGTATAGCACCTCTTCCAAAATCATACATCATACTTCAAACAAATCATACATCATAAATCCTCTTTAGTAACAGTTAAAAAATAACTTCTTGTGGTTGTGGCGGCTTCGCCGCCACAACCACAAGAAACCTCCTAAAGTTTGCCGCCTCCGGCGGCAAACTTTAGGAAGTTGTTTTTTAATCGTTGCTTACACGGATGTATGATTTATGATTTGTTCGATGTATGATGTATGATTTGCCGCCCCGAAATATAATCTACCTGAGGAAGTCGTCAAACATTGAGCAAAATATGCTCAAGTTCCAATAAACTATCGAGGCTGTGCGCCGAGCGGAAGACATTGATTTCCGGAAGGGCGGCGCTCATGCCCTTCTGAATCGGCTCGTAGCCAGCCATGCCTTTGAGTGGGTTCAGCCAGATGAGTTGCCGAGTGCGGAGGCGGATTTTGCGAAGCTCATTGGCCAACAGTTTTGGCTCGCCCGTGTCCAACCCATCGCTGAGTATGATGCAAGTGGAGTTGCCATTCAGCGCCTGTTTAGCGTAACTTTCGTTGAAATCCTGAAGGCAATCGCCGATTTTGGTGCCGCTCGACCAGTTGCCAGCATGATTGGACAGCATGGCCAGCGTGAGTTCGAGGTTTTTCGTTGTCAAAAATTCGGTGATGCGCACCAGGCTGGTGCTGAAAATGAAGGCGTCAATTTTTTCAAAATGTTGCCGCAAGGCACAGACGAAACGCAACAGGAAGAAACTGTACTTATCCATTGAGCCGCTCACATCGAGCAGGATGACGAGGCGTTGACGGCGTGGCCGCCGTTGTTTGCGTTTCAGTTCGATAGGGTCGCCGCCATGCCCGATGCTGCTCCTTATCGTTCGCCGGAGGTCGAGTCGCCCCTTCCCATTGCTGGACTTCAATTTGCGCTTCAAACGAAGGCTCATCTGCCGCCATAACTTTTCGGCTATTTCCTCCAACAATTGGCTTTCCATGGCCGATACCACTGAAAAATCGGTTTTACGCAGCCTTTCCTTGGCATTCGCTCCAGACACGTTTTTCGATTCCTCCTGTTCCTCTGATGCTTGGCGTCCCTTCCCCAACATCACCAATGAGGAAGCAGATTTTTGCTGCAAATTGGTGGGGCTTTGTTCGGTCGCCCGGCTGCGATTCTCCACTTTTTCCCTGCCCCAATACGAATCAAATGCCTCATCGAACAGCGAAACGTCTTCCTGTGAATTACAAAAAATTGCCCTTAAAGCATAGCGCAGTTGCTGCCTTTCTTCCATTACCCCGCAAGCCGCCGCTTGGAATGCGTCCAGGCTCTCCTGCACACCCACGTTAAGCCCAATGCGACGGGCCTGCTCCGCAAAACCGAGGAGAGCGGCTGGGAGGCTGGGGTGATTTGAGAAATGTGGGTAATTTGGCATCGCTTGTATTTAACGCAAGTGGCGGATTCCCAAAAGAGTGTTTTTGCGGGTCGGAGGCCCGCAAAAACACCGTTTTGAAAGGAGACTATGGTGCTCCGCCACTTGAATAATATTTAATTATTCCCAACCTTTTTAGCAGTTCCTGGCGTCATTGTCATAAAAGAGGCTCATGAAGGTTTTGAGTGAACGCAAAATACAAATAGCATCAAATGTCTCTGCTATTTCTCCCCTCCTCACCGCCTCCGGCGGTTCGTCGGGGGAGAGAGCCTTTGAGGGCGTTCCGCCCCCAACCCCCTGTTTTCACGATAAGGCAACATGAGCCATAAAAGAATTACATGATGAATTCAAAAACCATCGTTCTCACTATCCTTCTTGCCATTGGATTCACCTTCCAGAACTGTGAAATAGACTGTGGTTGTGCCCCGGTTGAAGGTAATTTCTTCGACATAAAAGGCATCGAACTGTCAAATATCGCAAACGATACGGAGGTAGCCTTTGAGGATTATTTTGGAATCAACTTGGCTTACCAAGTTGATTTTGTGGTCAATAATTTCAAAAAAAGCCATCAATGGGACTTCTCACTGATGAACACCGCACTCGCCTGCGATTGTGATTTTAATGGCTCGCAGGGGTCGAAAAATGAAAAGCTGGACAATTTAACCGTCATAACTTTGAATGATTTTGATTCGGAACACCTCGCCAATGATACCATCAATGACTTGATGCAAGTGAGGTTGCAAGAATTCTCTTTCATACACCTAAACCAATATTTGCAGCAAGACTCAGGTTTTATTCCAAAAGTTAACCTTGAATTGGGATTAATGCCCAAAAAGGCACCGGAATTGAACAAAGAATTCAAGGTTAAAATAATCGTGAATTTGTCCACTGAAGAAACCTATGAAGCAACGAGCCAGCCGATAAAAATAGAGGGTTAATTGCTCAAATCAATTCCAATATTTTATCAACCTCACCTGCACGAATCATCTCCATATCCCCCACCGATTTCAGCACGCAGCCCAGCGTGCGCTCCACAGCTTCGGGGGTAAGGTCGGAGTAGCCAAGGGCCAGCAGTCCCTGTGCCCAGTCCAGTGTCTCGGCGATGCCTGGCGATTTTTCCAGTTTCAATCCCCTTAGGTGTTGTACGAGCCGCACCAGCCGCTCCGCCAACCGCCGCTCGATGCCTGGCAGGTGTTTCTCCACAATTCGGAGTTCCTTGTCGAGGTCGGGGTAGTTGACCCAATGGTAAAGGCAGCGCCGCTTGAGCGCATCGCTTAGCTCACGGGTGCGGTTCGAGGTGAGGATGACGAAGGGCTTGTGCACCGCTTTCACCGTTCCCATTTCAGGGATGCTGATTTGGAAAGCTGATAGCAATTCCAACAAGAATGCCTCGAACTCCTCGTCTGCCCGGTCAATCTCATCTATCAGCAGCACCGGTGGTTTGTTGGCGGTGATGGCCCTAAGCAGGGGGCGCTTGAGCAGGAAGTCCTCGCCAAAAATATGGTGCTCTTTTTCGGCTTCTGAGCGACCCACATTTTCTTGAATCTTAATGGACAACAACTGCTTTTGGTAATTCCACTCATAGACCGCCGAGTGTACATCCAACCCCTCATAACATTGCAGGCGGATAAGTTCGGTGTTCAAATGGGCGGCCAGCACATTGGCTACCTCGGTTTTGCCAACGCCAGGGTTGCCCTCCAGCAGCAACGGCTTGCCGAGGCGGATTTGCAGGAAGAGGATGGTTGCCAGTTCCTCATCCACGACGTAGCCTAAGTGGTCGAATTCGGAAATAAGTGTGGAATGACTCATTCGTGAAAATTGAAGCCAAAATTAGTTTTACATCATAAAAATGGTCAAAGCATGCGCTCTGCAATCCTCACCGCAGCCCGGTCATGGATTTCCCCTACCCTTTCCCGCAATGGTCGCCCTTGACCGCCTGCCAGCTTGGCCTTGATTTCGGCTATAATGGAAAGGGCAATCTCCTCGCTCGTTTCCGCACCAATATCAAGGCCGCACGGGCCGTGGATGGCCGCCAGGTTTTCAGGGGTAAGCTCGATTCCCTCCTCCGCGTACTCGTCAAGGATGCGTTGCAGTTTTTTCTTCGGGCCGAGCATGGCGATGTAGCGGGCGTTTTTGCGGCACAGCTCCAAGAGCATGGCTTTGTCGTAATTGTAATTATGGGTCATCAAGGCGAAAACGGTCTGGTCGTCGAGGGGGATTTGCGCCAAAACCTGCTCTGGTTTGGCCACCAGCACCTGACAGGCTTTTGCAAAGCGTTCCTGCTTGGCGTAATTGGCCCTGCCATCCACCACGACCGTTTCCCAGCCGAGAATGTCGGCATAGTCCACCATGGGCATCACATCGTTGCCAGCACCGACCACCACCAGCGTCACCACAGGCGGTATGTATTCGATGAAGGCCGTCATTTCACCTGATGGGGTGTGGTACTGCAGCCAAGCAGAGGCTTGGTTCTCAAAAACGGCTTTGGTGTCGTGCATCACGGCTTGTTCCAGTTCGGGCAGGGGCACCTTGCCGAGCGTTTGGCCATTCTGACCAATGGTAAAATGGGTGCCGGGCTGCTGCTTCTTGCGGTCGCTCAGGCTGAAAAAAGTGGCGATGATGGACGGCTGGCGGTTGGCGTTCACCATGCGCAGGAATGCCACCGGGTTGAGCGGGTCGCTTTGGTCAATCGGTTCGATGAGGATTTGTATGATGCCATTGCAGCCAAGTCCCACGCCGATGGTGGCATCGTCCTCGTCCATGGTGTCGTAAGTGACGAGTACGGCCCGCTGCTCCACCATGACGTGCAACGCCTTGCGCAAGGCATCCCCTTCGAGGCAGCCACCGGAGATGGCCCCTGTGAGCCGACCTTCTTCGGTAATGAGCATACGAGCACCCGCCCGCCTGTAAGAGGAGCCTTCCACATGCACGACCGTGGCGAGGGCGCATTTTTTGCCTTCGGCAACAGCCTTTTCATACGATTTGATGATGTCCCTGATTTCCTTCATGGCGAAGCTGATTTGCTGACTGTTTTTTATTGGCAAACTTAAACAAGGCAGGGACAATAGGTAAGGAGAAAACTAGTTTTTGAGTGCTTCTTGTGCGGCAGCTACTTCCTAAGATTTCACAAAACTACATAGATTTTGAAGCTGTCTCTTCTCAGGAGAGGGCGAAACGAAAATTTTGCAAAGCAAAATTTTCGTTTCGCCCTAAAAAATCCTTCTCGGCGGCGGGCGGCTCTGCCGCCCGCCGCCGAGAAGGATTTTTTAGGTGCTGCAAAATGGTTTTTGCCTCGGCAAAAAACTAATTCAGTGCGTAATCAACAAATTACTTGACCCATTCCATTTCATTCAATTCAATTTTTTGGCGTTGCCTATCGGACACCCACAATACGCCATTTTCCAGCAAAACCTTAAATTTCATCGCCGCTTAACGCTAATTACAAGCGTTGCGCCGTTCTTTTGTTCTAACTTTGCCGCCTAAAAATACTCTCCCAAAACAAAAGAATGACGATGGCTAAACGGCTTTTCGGGTTGCACATTCAAGCAGGCCAATGCAATGGCGTCCTGCTCACTTTCCTCTTGGTTGGCTTTGCCACCACCGCTTTTGGCCAAATTTGGTCGGAAAACTTCAATTCATATCCTGACGCTACGGTAAATGGGCCGCCTAAATGGACTTCCTATGCAACGGGTTGCGACTCTGGCAACGGTATCAACGCAGGCCCAGGCAATAGCCAGTGGGGCGTTTGGGCGGGCGTGTTTACCGTCAACGATGCGGAAGGGGCACCTTGTTGTAATGGCGGCATTGATGGTGGTGGAAACGACAACGGCTGGCTGTCGCAAGTGATTGATATTGAGGACTATTGCAACATCTCGATATCCTTGCAGGTCTCAGGGGTAGGCGTTTTTGAATGTGATAATGCGGCTGCCCCCATTTTTGGGTGCCAAGGCGGTACGCCCCCCGATAACAGCCATGACCAATTTCTGGTGGAATATAGCTTGGATGGCGGTGGATGGGTACAATTTGGTTACGTCTGTGGTGACATAGGGCTTGGCACGCTCACAGCTTCTGGCCTGAACGGCACCACCCTCCAAATCCGCTTCTTTGCTGCGAACAAATCCAAATCAGAGTTCTACTATATTGACGATATAGTAGTGAGCGGGACGACTGCCCCCATTCCGACCTTCACCCAGATAGGCCCGCTCTGTGAGGATGATGCCCCGGTGACCCTGCCTACCAACTCCAACCAAGGCATCAGCGGAAGTTGGTCGCCGCCCGTGTTCAACCCAGCAGGGCTTGGCGGCACTACCACCAACGTGGTTTTTACGGCAGACGCCAACCAATGTGCCCAGGACACGGACATGGATATTGTGGTAAATACACCCACTATTATTGCCCTTTCCCCACTTGGGCCTTATTGCGAGGATGACGCTTCGGTGTCTTTGCCCACCACAAACTCCGGCATCAACGGCTCATGGTCAGGGCCAGGCGTTGCTGGTAATATGTTCGACCCTGGCTCGGCTGTCATCGGAATAAACACCTTGGTTTTCACGCCTGTGCCGAGTGCCTGCGCCACATCGAGCAGCATTGACGTGCAGGTGACGGCAGCCGCTGTGCCCGACCTCGACTCCGATGTAATGTGCGAATCTGACCCGCCCTACGACCTCAACGATTTGGAAGACCCAGCCTACACCGCTGGTACTTGGTCTGGCACAGGGGTTTCTGGGAACACGTTCGACCCAACCGGGCTAAGCGGCAGCGTGATTTTGACCTTCACTCCCAGCGCCCCTTGCGTGAACCCGGCCACCACGAACATCATTGTCAACCCAGCACAAAACCCCACTATCAATGGTGTGCCCAATTCCATTTGCGAATTGGACGACCCCATTTCATTGCCCACCAACCAAAGCGGCGTCAACGGTTCCTGGTCGGGGTCTGGCGTGGCGGGCAATATGTTCGACCCAACCGGGCTGAGTGGCAACGTCACATTGACTTTCACCCCTAACGTAGGCGTTTGCGCAAACACTGCAACAACCATTGTTGATGTGGAACAAGCGGTAACGCCGACCATTTCAGGGCTACCGGCTTCAATTTGCGAATTGGACGACCCAGTTTCGTTACCCTCTTCGCTGAGCGGCATCAATGGTTCATGGTCTGGCTCTGGGGTAGTTGGCAATATGTTCGACCCGACCGGACTGAGCGGCAATGTCACGCTGACTTTCAACCCAAATTCAGGGCAATGCGCCAATCCGGCGACGGGCAACATCAATGTCCAGCAGGCCGTCACTCCGAGTATTTCAGGCATCCAAGCTAATATTTGCGAACTGGCCGACCCAATCAACCTGCCTACCGTCCAAGGTGGCATCAATGGCAGTTGGTCGGGAACAGGCGTGGTGGGCGACATGTTCGACCCAACGGGCCTGAGCGGTTCCGTCACCCTGACCTTCACCCCTGATGTTGGTCAATGCGCCAACAATGCTTCATTCAACATCACGGTAAATACGGCTGCCAACTTGGTCATTGCGAACCTTCCGCCCAGCATTTGCGAAACCGCACCTGCCATCAACCTGCCTCCATCAGTAGGCGGCTTTGCAGGCACCTGGTCGGGACAGGGGGTAAGCGGCAACAGTTTTGACCCATCGGGACTGAGCGGAAACGTGACTTTGACCTTCACGCCCAATACCGGACTTTGCGCCAATCCCGCCAGTGCCGACATAGATGTTTTGACACCAACCACTCCGACCATTTTGGGTGTACCTCCTACCATCTGCGAATTGGATGCCCCCATTTCATTGCCCACCAACCAAAGTGGCATCAATGGCAACTGGTCGGGACCGGGTGTAAGTGGCAATAATTTCAACCCAAATGGACAAAACGGAACCGTGACGCTCACCTTCACGCCGGGCGTCAACCAATGCGCTACATCGGCCACAACGGATATTGATGTAACGCCAGCCGTCACGCCGAATATCGTGGGCATCCCGCCCAATATTTGTGAATTGGAGCCGCCTATTTTGTTGCCCACCAACCAGTCGGGCATAGATGGCACTTGGTCAGGCCCCGGGGTTTTCAACAACAGCTTCGACCCGATGGGCTTCAATGGCACGGTCAGTTTGACTTTCACGCCCAATTCGGGCCAGTGCGCCAATTCCGCCAATGAGCCTATCATGGTGGAAGGGGCTGTCATCCCAATCGTAAATGGAGTTCCGGCTTCGCTATGCAACAATGCCGACCCCGTCAACCTGCCGACCGACCTTGGCGGCATACAGGGCAACTGGTCGGGCACGGGTGTTGTCAACAATATCTTTGACCCAGTTGGGTTGAACGGCTCATTTACCCTGACCTTTACACCAGCTGTAGGATTTTGCGCCGTCATTGCAACGACGGATATTGCCGTTGGCAATGGTGGTGCTCCAAATATTTCAGGGATTCCCCCCTCCATTTGCGAGTCTGCCCAGCCAGTCATATTGTCCACCACCCAAGATGGCATAGTGGGCGAATGGTCGGGAACGGGGGTCACCAACAATATTTTCGACCCCACAGGGTTGAACGGCGACATCATCCTGACCTTTACACCAGAAGCCTCTTATTGCGCCGAAGAAGCAACCACTACCATCAATGTGGGCACGGGCGGGGCACCTGCCATCACGGATTTGCCTGCCAATATCTGCCAATCGGCAAACCCAATTTCACTGTCCACCACACAGGGTGGCATGACGGGCACTTGGTCGGGGCAAGGCGTGACCAACAATAGCTTCAACCCGGCGGGTTTGAATGGCAATATCACCCTGACTTTCACGCCAGATGCCAGTTTTTGCGCTACCAATGCAACGGGCGTCATCAACGTGGTCAATGGTGGCACCCCTACCATATCGGGAGTGCCAAGTTCGGTTTGCGAAACGGGGCCAGCGATTTCATTGCCCACCACGCAAGGCGGCATGACGGGCACTTGGTCGGGGCAAGGCGTGACCAACAACAGCTTCAACCCAGTTGGCCTGACGGGTACGATTACCTTGACCTTTACTCCTGGGCCTTCTTTTTGCGCCGGCAGCGCAACGACCACCATCAACGTCGGCACGGGGCCTGCGCCCAACATCATTGGCGTGCCGCCTTCCATTTGCCAGACTGACCAAGCCATTGCCCTGCCAACCACGCAAGGCGGCATGACGGGCATTTGGTCGGGGCAAGGGGTGACGAACAACAGCTTCAACCCTACTGGACTGACTGGCAATATCACGCTGACCTTCACGCCTGCGGCCAGTTTTTGTGCGAACAACGCCACCACAGCCATCGCCATCAACCTCCCAGCAACACCAACCCTTGGAACAGCTCCTTCGCTATGCCAGACAGGTAACGTGTTCATTCTCAGCACACTTAACGACCCGAACTACCCGGCTGGAACGTGGAGCGGCCCTGGGGTGAGCGGCGGCAATTTTGACCCAATGGGTCAAAGCGGTGGCGTGGTGCTTACCTTTTCGCCTTCGGCAAATTGCGTGAACCAAGCCACTACTACGGTTATGGTGAATTTGCCGGTTGCGCCCACGCTTGGCACGGCCTCCATTTGCGAAAGCGACAGCCCCTTGAACCTTGCCTCGCTAACAAATCCGAACTACCCTAACGGAACGTGGAGCGGTCCCGGCGTCAGTGGCGGCAGCTTTGACCCCAATTTGCAGAGCGGCAACGTGACACTGACTTTTTCGCCTTCGGCAAATTGCACTTCGCCTTCGACCACTACTGTCACGATTAACCAAGCACCTACCTTCAATGCCCTCGACGAACCTTGCGATGGAACAAATACGAGCTATACGGTCAATTTTACCATCAGCGGGGGCGCTGCGCCTTATACAGTTGACGGTGTAACGCTGGCTGGTTCCAGCTTTACTTCCAACCCAATCCCCAGCACTGGCAGCTACAGCTTTGTGATAGACGATGCCTTAGGTTGTGGGCCAGTTACGGTAAGCGGCTCGGAAAACTGCAATTGCACTACTGATGCAGGAACGATGAACATTGGCAGCAATCCGCTTGTGGTATGCTCCAACGATGCGAGTTTTTCCGTACCATTCAATGCGGACGAAGTATTGGACGGTGACGATGCGCTGCAATTTGTGCTGCACGACAACCCTGGCGCAACGCTTGGGACGGTCATTGCAACGAGCGACATACCAACGTTCACAATTCCTACCGGGATCGTGCTGGGCCAGACTTATTACGTGTCTTCGGTTGCTGGGAATGGGGACATCAATGGCGTCAACCTTGGAGACAATTGCTTATCGGTATCGCAGGGATTTCCAGTGCAGTTTTACCTGCCAACGGCGACGCTTGGCTCGGATGCCACTATTTGCGCAAGCGATTGCATAGAAATACCACTAAACTTCACGGGCAATGCACCTTTTATGCTCGACTACCATTTGACCATAAACGGCGTAAGTCAACCTGGTTTTCTTGACAATTTGCCCAACAGCTCCAGTTTTGAGGTCTGCCCTTCGGATTTTGGCCTGACAAGCGGCACCATTACCTTCTTCATTGATGGGTTTGCTGACGACTTAAACTGCCTTGTCAATTATGGCTCTAACCCTCCAAGCACCACTATCACGGTCGGAAACGCCGTTGTGAACAATATCAACCAGACACTGTGCGAGGATGAAACTTTGGTAGTAAATGGCGAAGTTTATGACGTCAACAACCCAAGTGGCTCACAACTGTTCCCAGGTGCCAGTTTCTCTGGCTGCGATTCTGTGGTGAACGTGAACCTGGCCTTTTATCCTCCAGCGTCCGGTACGTTCAGCCAAGGCATATGCCCCGGCCAAATCATTAACATCAATGGAACGGTTTACGGCGAGAACAACCTCACTGGCACCGAAGTGCTGCAAAATGCCTCCGTCAATGGCTGCGACTCGACGGTTTTTGTCAACCTGACGTTGTTGCAGAGCACGGTGAACAACATCACCCAAACCTTTTGCTCCGGCGAAAGCATCACTGTAAATAGTACGGTTTACAACCAAGCAAATCCGACAGGCGTTGAATTCATACCGTTTGGCAGTGTGTTGGGCTGCGATTCCACCATCAATATCAATCTCAGTTTTTATCAACCCGCCACCAGCAATTATACCGAGACGCTTTGCACGGGAGGAACTGTGACCATCAACGGCACAGTTTACAACGAGGCCAACCCATCGGGAACGGAGGTCATTATTGACGGTAGTTTTCATGGCTGCGACTCGACCATCTTCGTCAGCTTGACCTTCAACTCCGTTGTGACCAATAACATCAACGAAACACTTTGCCCCGGCGAAAGCATGGTCGTAAACGGCAACACCTACGATGCCAGCAATACAAGCGGCACGGAGACGATAGACAATGGCAGCTACCTCGGCTGCGATTCGGTTATCGTCGTTGATTTGAGCTTCTATCCCGTCGCCAGCAGCACCTTGGATGACCAACTCTGCATCGGCGGCAGCATGACAGTGAACGGCACGGTTTACGACGAGGCCAACCCCACGGGTGTTGAAGTATTGGACAACGCTTCGGTAAACGGCTGTGACTCAACCGTTTACGTCAATTTGACATTTGGAACCTCGGTCATCGTTTCTTATGATGACATCCTTTGCCCCGGCGAGGTGGTCTTCATCAACGGCACGATGTACTCGGCCAGCCACCCTACGGGTAGTGAGACTTTCCCTCAGGGGAGTTACCTCGGCTGTGACTCCACCGTGAACGTCAACCTGACGTATTACCCAGATGCCGTTGGCAATATCACGGAGATACTACAAGTGGGCGGTTCCATCGTGGTGAACGGAACGGTATATGACGAGCAGAACCCGACTGGGATTGAGGTCTTTGAAGGCGCAAGCTATTATGGCTGCGACTCAACGGTCATCATCAGCCTGAGCTTTGTTGGTGGGAATGCGATTTCGGCTATAACATCGGTAAATTCCCCGTTGTGCCAATTCGGGGACGACGGTTCCATCGTCATCACCGGCATCAATGGTGGCACGCCACCTTATATCATAGCATTGAATGGGAGCAATTCCATGCCAGTGGTCAACTTCCCGGTCATTTTCGACAACCTGACATTTGGGTTCCATTCTTTGACCATTTTGGACGCAACAGGAATCGTGGTCACGCAGGAGATTTTCATGCCCGATGCCCTGCCCTTCGTGGTGGATCTTGGCGGTACACAGACCATCCCATTGGGCAACAGTTTGACGCTCAATGCTTCCTCTGCTTCGCAAATCGTGAGTTGGGGCTGGTCACCACCCGACTACCTTGACTGCATTGACTGCCCATCCCCTACTTCCACCCCATTCAATGACGTCACCTATACGCTGGCTGTCACGGACATCAATGGGTGTACCACCGAGGGAGAGGTGTCCATCATTGTGGAAAAAAAGCAGGAGGTGTACGTCCCGAACGCTTTTTCACCGAACAACGATGGCATCAACGATGAACTGACCATTTTTGCCAGTGCGCAAGTGGAACGGGTGGTCGGGTTCCAGATTTATAGCCGTTGGGGAGAGCAGGTTTTCGCCCAGTTCGACTTCCCGCCCAATGACCTGCAATTTGGCTGGAACGGAACCTTCAAGGGGGAACCTATGGACCCTGCGGTATTTGGGTGGTTCGCCGAGATACGCTTTTTGGATGGCCAAACACGTTTATTCAAAGGGGATGTGACATTAGTGCGATAGCAACATGGATTTGAAAAAAGAATTGGAAAATATTGCCATAGGCAAGGCTACCCCTGCGGACATTCCGCAGATGGTGGCCGTCATCAATAGCGTTTACCGGGGCGAGCAATCCAAGAAGGGTTGGACCACAGAGGCCAATTTCATTGATGGCGACCTACGGACGGACGAGGCTGACATTGCGCAATTGATGGCAATGCCCACCACCACTTTCCTAAAGGCTGAGCACCCAGTAGCAGGCCTTGTTGGTTCGGTGTTCTTGAGCAAAAAAGACAATGGGAAGCTCTACCTCGGCATGTTCTCCATCCATCTGGAATGGCAAGGCGGGGGGCTTGGTCGCCGGATGCTGCAAGCCGCCGAGGCACTGGCACTCGAACAAGGTTGCACTTCCGTCATCATGCAGGTCATACCTATAAGAGAAGAGTTGATGGCATGGTACGCCAGAAACGGCTATCAACCAACTGGCGAGCGGAAGCCATTCGATGGCGACCCAAGGTTTGGGGTGCCGAAAATCCCATTGGAGTTCGTGATTTTGGAGAAGCCGATTTTATAAAAACAAAATGGCCGCCCGGAAGCATCCAGGCGGCCATTTTTGATTATGAAAACTCCGTTTCGATTATCCTTTAAAAGGGTCAGAGAAACGGACGTGTGCTAAGCTGGTATTATCAGTAAGCGTTCTCAAGAAGGCCACCAAAGCCTGCTTGTCGCTTTCGTCCAAGTTGAGCTTTTTGGGATTGCCGTTGGAATCCTTTAGATTTGGGTGGAGGTTCGGGTGTGCCTTGATGCCTGAATTATAGTGCTCTACCACCTCTTCCAAAGAAGCGAAGCGACCATCGTGCATATAAGGCCCGGTAAGCTCAATATTGCGGAGCATGGGTGTTTTGAAAACTCCCTTCTCGCTCTCAAGTTGGGAGAAATTAAACACACCTAAGTCTGAATAATTGACATCCAAACCATTGTTGGCTGCAACAATTGAAAATGAGCCACCAAACGAAGCGGTGCTCTTGAGGGAGTGGCAGCTTACACAATTGGTATTGAAAAGTTCCTTGCCCCTGTTCTCTTCTTGCGTGAAGCTGGAGAAATCCAAATCATCCCTTCCGCCAGCAGCTACGAGTGCCTTGTCAAAGCGGGTATCGAAGCAACCGATAGAGGTAACGAAGGTCTGCAGGGCCTGCAACATTTTGTCTTCATTGGACAAGTAAGGTTGATTGGCAAATGCCTTATCAAAAAGGATTCGGTAATAGTCCTCCTGGTATAATTCATCGGCCAGCTTGGCGAGGTCGGTGTTGCCCATTTCCACAGGGTTTTTCATGGTTTCGGTTGACTGCTCAATCACACTGCCAGCCCTGTTGTCCCAAAACATGCGGGTACCGCCAAAACCGTAGTAGGCGTTGAAGCTGGGGAATGAACCAAGTGCCAACGTGTTGCGGGAAGTGCGCTCTTCTACCACACCCTTGCTGAATTGCTCGCCATCGGCGAAAGCTTTTTCAGCTTGGTGGCAAGTGGCGCAATTCACTTCGCCATTGGAGGAGAGGCGCTTGTCATAAAACAGTACACGCCCCAAAGTTGCCTCCTTGGGATTGGTGTTCGTCGGGAAGGCTCCGAGCACATCGGGCAGGTTGAGGTTGTAGTCATCCACTTGCATGGGCAAGTTGAGGTGCTTGCTGATGGTGGCATATTCCTCGTCACTGTAATTATGAACTACAGTTTCCGCATCATCCTTGATACAAGAGGTCAGCGTTCCGGCAACCAGAGCGGACAGCAAGAAGAGCTTCGTTTTCATAAATTAAAGATTTTAGTGAAAAAAACAGGTGTCAATTGCGCCTGAAAAGAGCCTTTTCCGTGCCAATTGTCAGGCGATGGTAAAAATACCGCCACTTTAACAGAAAAACTACTGCCAAAGTGTATTTTAACATTTTTTTGGTTGCATCAATGCAATACCAAGACAAAATTCGCTTAAACAAGCAGCCGTTGGGATAAAACATCCATCACCACTCCATCTCAAACCTATCCCCTTTGAAACTGTCAATGTCCCTGCGTTCCCGCTTGGTGGGACGGCCAGTTCCCCGCTCCCTTATCTCCACGCCCAGTTTGCCCACGTACCATTCTTTGTACTTGTTCATCTCGGACTCAGGTGTCTGGTTTTCATAGCACTCCAAGGCAATGGGCGCACCCACTCGCTTATCTATCAGCTTCTTGACCAAAAAATCCAGGTTGAAGCCGTCTTTTTTCACATGTACAACCTGCCCCTCCAACACATTGTCGGAAGGCTTGGCCAAGCTATCTCCTATGCGGATTTTCCCAGCTTTTATCTCATCGGCGGCCAAGGTGCGTGACTTGTAAATGCGTACGCTCCACAGCCATTTGTCAATTCGGACTTTTTCCATTTTTTAAGACAGGTGATTCAATAATATTGGTTGGGGGGAGGTGGTTCACAATTAAATTTAAAGCACCTTCTTCACTTTGGCTCCTGCGGGTACGCCAAATCCATGGCTTCCATCGCTTCGCAAACCTTTTTTGCAATAATGTAGTCCCGGTACCAACGCTCATCCACGGGGACAATCGTCCAAGGAATTGTGCTCCAGTTGATGGCATCCGAATAACAGCGCATGTATTGGTCCCAATGCTCCCGCTCCTTCCAGTCGTTGTCGTTGTGCTTCCAACGCTTTTCAGGTTCGTCAATCCGCTCTTGCAACTGCCTTTCCTGCTCGTCTTTGGAGATGTGCAGGCAAAACTTCAGCACAGTGGTATTATTGTCGAAAACCAGCGTTTCTTCAAAGGCATTAATGGCGGCCATCCTGTGTTTCACTCGTTCTTCGTCTATCCAGCCATGTACCCGCTGAATCAGAATGTCCTCATAGTGCGAACGGTTGAAAATCTTGATTTCGCCCTTTGCTGGCACCTGCTGGTGTACCCGCCACAGAAAGTCATGGGCAAACTCTATTTCCGTGGGCTTTTTGAACGCAGAGACGCTCAGGTTGAAGGGCGTGCAATCCTTGAAGACTTTCTTCGCCGCACCATCCTTGCCACTGCCGTCCATGCCTTGGAAGATGATGAGCAACGAGTGCTTCTGCTGTGCCCGCATTATTTCATTCAGCTCGCCGATGCGCTCGCAGTATTGCTCCGTCAGGTCCTTGACGTCGTCCTTGTCAGTGCCTTTTGGCGGGTCACTCGATATTTTAGAAAGGTCTATCATGATGGTGATGGATGTTTTTGATACTGGATTTTGGTGTTTCGCCACTTCTGACTGCCAACAGTCGAACTGCTAACTTTTACCCCGTCTTCTTCTGTTGCTCGTGCTCCTTCATCAGCTTGCGGATGATGTTCTTTACTTGGACGCCGAACTCCTTGCTCAAAATCCAATGGCCGTAGTTTGGCTCCATGTCGAACACTTTCAGGACAGGCACCCCTGTGTATTTGCCAAAATTGAAGACGATTTCGCCTTGCTCATTGTACTTGAGGCGATTGGTCACATCAATGTTCTTGGTGTCCTGTGTGAAATCGTGCAGCGCCTGCATGTCGTTTACGATAGGAGTAGCGGTCGTGTTTCCATCGTCATCGAGGTAGTCAACGCCGTTGTAGCGGTCAAGTTGCCCTTTGAAAACGTCAATGGTGGCCCTGACATCGGCCATAGCATCGTGGGCGTCCTCGATTTCTTTTCCGCAATAAAAACGGAGTGCCGCCTTGAGGTTGCGGGGTTCCATTTTATAAAAAATGCGCTGCACGTCCACGAGTCGGCGCTTGTCGGGGTCGAAATTCAGGCCCACCCTGGCGAACTCTTCCATGAGCAGCGGCAGGTCGAAGCGGCTGATGTTATAGCCCGCCAAATCGGCATCGCCGATAAAATCGTAAAGCTGCTGCGCAACTTGGGCGAAAACGGGCTTGTTGGCCACGTCCTTCGGAGTGATGCCATGCACGCTCATCGCCTCTGCCCCAATAGGGATGCCAGGGTTGACGAGCATTTCCAATTCGGACGGCTCCCGGCCATCTTTGTGGTACTTGATGATGGCAATCTGGATGATTCGGTCACGGATGACGTTCAGTCCAGTTGACTCGATGTCAAAGAAGCAGAGGTCTTTTTTTAGGTTGAATTGCATGATATAGAAAGGTGAGAAGGTGAGAAGGCGAGAGGGTCAGAGGAGCGAGCGTGTGAGCATTTTAAACCTCACCACTCCCTCTAACGCGCTCATCCAATCACCTTCTGATTGTGTCATTTGCTATTTTTGGGAAGTAATACTACCCCGCTTGCAAGGAACTTTAGTTCCTCCTTGGGTTGGGTAATGGCGTCAATTTCGGCCTGCGTCTTGCCTTCGTCCTCGGCATAGTGCTTCAGGTCTTCCACCGAAGTGGTATCACGGAAAGCATACCCCTCCATCACGACCTCCCGTCCGGCGATGTCCTTGGGCAAGAAGAAAGCGTAGTCCTTGAACTTGACGAACATCTCGCCGGCTTGGGGGTCTTGCAGGTTCACCCAGCAGCCCTTCACCTGGCAAACGGATTCCACAGTCCCACGGACTTTAACTGGCAAGGAGTCAACGCCCTGCATTTTGGTGAGCATTTCAGGCATGGTCACGGCCCCATCAACTGTGATGGTATCGCCAAAGTTCTGCGGCTGGCCGGTCGTTGCCGTAGTATCGGCTGGTGGTTCGCTGCCACAGGCCATGAAGAAAAGCGCAAGTAGGGCCAGGAAAAAAGAGGATTTAATCATGGTGTTCGTTAGTTGTTTAGATAAGGAACCGATTCCAAATACTGGCTCAAAACAGGAGCCAGCAGCAAATGTAGCCAAACCTTTCGATTGCTGTGCAGGGTGGTTTGTTCCAGTTCAGCGTGATTTTTTTCTTAAAAGATTTTTATAATAAAATAACCTCCTTCTACGCTGTCGTTTGATACCCATCAATAAAACAAATAGCAGAACCACTGCCCTATCCTACCAAATTTCATCCAACTTAAATTCATTTATCCTTGCATGCAACAACCTTACATTTCTGTGTCCGCTACTTTCAAACAATAAAAACCCAGCGCAATGAGGAATGTAATAAAATGTGCAATGACCTTGGGTCTCCCCCTATTTTTTCAATTTTCAGCCTTGGCCAATGTCCATGAACATTTGGAGGAGGCCGGACCGGGAGTCCATCAACCAGCCACATTCGGCTGCCTGAACGGCGACTGCCAAAATGGCTACGGAACCTACCAATACCCCAACGGCAACAAGTATATCGGTGACTTCATTGATGGCAAACCCGATGGCAAGGGCATTTTGTATTGTGCCAATGGCAATAAATACATCGGTCATTGGCAGAACAACTGGCAGCAAGGCGAGGGCAAGTTCATCTTCACGGAGGGCCACGAATACCTGGGCCAGTTCCAAAGGAGCCAATTCCACGGCAAGGGCATCATGCGTTATGCAAACGGTGATGTCTATGACGGCGATTGGGCAGCCAACCAACCGGAAGGCTTCGGCACCTATTCCTTCCATACTGGCGACCGCTACGAGGGCCAGTTCCAGTTGGGCCACTTCAACGGGCATGGCACCATGTTCTACAAAAACGGCTCCCGCTTCACAGGCAACTGGCGTGACAACCAAAAGCACGGCAAGGGCAGTTTCTATGATGAAAACGGTCGGGGCACCGCTGGCGAATGGGTGAACGGCAAGTCAAAAAACATGGCTGCTGCGTGCGAGGACAACGAGACCGTACACACCACCAAAAGCGAGGCAGGCGATGCGGAAGCCCCGTCCTTCGACCCACAGGTAAAGGTATGGGCGGTGGTGGCAGGCGTGGCCAACTATGCCCACATGCCCCAACTCCGTTATACCGACGACGATGCCTACCAGTTCTATGCCTTCCTGAAAAGCCCCGAAGGTGGTGCGCTGCCCGACGACCAGGTGCAGGTGCTGGTGGACGACAATGCCACCCGTGACAACCTGCTCGAAGCCCTACGCACTACGTTCAGCCAAGCTGACGAGAACGATGTGGTGCTGTTCTACTTCTCCGGCCATGGCATTGAAGGTGCCTTCGTGCCTGTGGATTTCGATGGGTACAGCAATCGGTTGGAGCATTCCGACATTCGCAAGATTCTGGAAAGCAGCCGGGCACGCCAAAAATTGGTGCTGGGCGATGCCTGCCATTCCGGCTCGCTCATCGGCGGCCAATTCGCTCCCGACATGCTGGCTGCCAAGGATGCCAGCGTCGGCGACATGCTGAGCAAATATTACAAGGCATTCGACAACTGCGAAAGCGGCATGGCGCTTTTCATGTCCAGTAAAGGTGCCGAGGTTTCCTTAGAGGACACAGGGCTTCGCTCTGGCATTTTCAGCCATTTTTTGATAAAAGGACTAAAGGGCGAAGCCGACAAGGACCAGGACAAAATCGTGAACATCGCCGAATTGTTCACCTACGTGAAAACAAAGGTGAGCAGCTATACCGCCGGGGCACAAACCCCCGTACTGACCGGGAAATACGATGGGCGACTGCCAGTCGGGGTATTGCGGTGAGGGGTATTTAATTGTGTGGTTTAACCCAAATTGCGAAGCAGCACCCGCCATCAAAAACTCTTTCCTCCCCGTAGCGGCGGCTTCACCGCCGAAAAAGAGATTTAAACTGTGTTTTTGCGGGCCTCCGGCCCGCAAAAACACAGTTTTGAACTAAGGGCTATGGTGTTCCGCAACTTGCGTTAAGGTAAGCTATCCGTAATTGTTCCAATTGATAAGCAGGTAATGTCGCTCTCTTTTCATATAGTGATGTATCATTTGACAGTTGTTTGCGTTATCCATATGTTTGTGTAAAATTTCAAGAATCAGCCTCCTCCATTAGTTCACGTCAAAAAAAAAAATCAAGGTAAAGGCACTGCCAGCGTATCCCATGTTGATTGCGGAAAAGCTGTGCAGGGCAATATCAGCGCTTAAATATTCACCGCCACCGCTTGGCGATGTCGCCAGTTGTGGTTCAACCACCAACCATTCTATTTTCATATGGAAAACCGCTATTCCAAAAGCTTTCTGCTAACAGCCTTCCTGCTTGTGTCATTTGCGATTTTCAGCCATGTAAATTGGCACTTGCCTTCAAAAGGGGAAGATTGCGATGCTGGATTGACCAGCAACGCCAAGGCCAATACCAGCCAAACCGCCACGCTCCTGAGTGCCATGCCAGCATTGGTTGATTGTGGCGAGGATTTTTTTGACCAAGGTGGGGCTACTGGCAACTACCAAAACAACCAAAACATCACTACCACCATTTGCCCGGACAACCCAGGGGAGTTTGTCAAGGTTAGATTCAACGTGTTCGACATTGCGCAATACGATGCCCTTACCGTTTTTGATGGCAACAATACCGGAGGGTACATCTTTGGGAGTTATACAGGTACGAAGGAACCATTTTCGGTGTATGCAAATAACGGCACAGGATGCCTTACCTTCCAGTTTTACTCAGATGGCACTGAGGTTGGTGCCGGGTGGGAGGCAGCGGTAGAATGCCAAGCCTGCCCAGGTGTGAACAATTTGGGAATCAATGCAAGTACGCCCAATAGTGTCTATTTCAATTGGTATAACGATTGGCAGAATGCTTACGAATATGAATATGAGGTCGGCTTGCCAGGCTTTGCCCCCGGCACTGGTGCTGCAGTTTCAGCCGGTTCGGTGTTGTTTGCAACCAACGCCCAAGCCACCAATTTGGAAAACGAAACTGAATATGAACTTTATGTTAGGTCAAAGTGCAGTGCCGACACTTGGGGCGAGTTCAGTGGGCCAGTTAGGTTCACCACTGCCCCAACCTGCGGTGATACCTTTTACGACTCGGCAGGCCCAAATGGGAATATAGTATTCGGAGAAATAAGCACAACCATTATCTGCCCTGAAACTCCAGGCCAGTTTGTAGCGCTTGATTTTAGCCTGTTCGACATTGGCAACAACTATATCACTATTTATGATGGGAATTATGAAGGGAACAACTATATCAATACTTACAATATCTATACTGTGCCCAACATCATCAGTTCGACCAGCAATTCTGGGTGCTTGACCATTGCAGCATACATGAATTCCGACCCGAATCCAGTAGCCCCAGGCTGGGAGGCCGCCATCAACTGCGTTAGTTGCCCAATGCCGCCAAATTCATGGGTGGATTACGTTGGCACGAACCGGGTCACCTTGCACTGGAACCTGTACAGTTTTGCGCCATTCAACCAATGGGAAATCGGGCTTGAAGGCTTTGCCCCCGGAACTGGGGCTGCTGAATTCAGTGGCACCTCCGACAATGAATATGCCGAAGTCATCGGCCTTGAAAGTGCTACGAGATACGATTTCTACGTCAGGGCTGCCTGCCAGAACGGGCAATTCAGTGAGTGGCGGAAAGGCAAGTTTACCACGCTCCCGACTTGTGGTGACACCTTTACTGATTCAGGAGGTGCCACTGGAGACTATGCTCCCTTCGAGAATACCGTAACCACCATCTGCCCTGAAACTAATGGCGAATTCGTTTCCGTAACTTTTTCCTCATTCGAGTTAGATTCATGCTGCACAACATTATATGCCTACGATGGGGACAGCCAATGGTCTGGCTATTCGTTGGGGGCGTTTAAATATGGTGACCAACCAGGAACCATAACTGCCACCAACCCAACCGGTTGTATCAGTTTCACTTTGTACAATTCTGGACAATTGACTGCTCCAGGCTGGGTCTCGCAAGTCAACTGCATCACCTGCCCGCCACCATCTGGCCTGACGGTTTACGACCCAACGGCTACGGGAGTTTCTGTTCAATGGAACCAGCTTTATACTGCTGAATACTATTATTACGAGGTGGTGCCAGAAGGACAAATGCCAGGAACGGGTGCAGCGGTTGCCTCCGGCAATGTCAATACGAACTCCTTGTTTGTGACTGGGCTTGAGAGCGGTACGGCTTACCAGTTTTATATAAAAGCCAACTGTGGGCCGGGCGAGGAAAGCCAGTTTGGCAATCCGGCAGGGTTCCGCACACTGCCAAGTTGTGGCGACCATTTTTACGACCCAGGAGGGCCAAACGAAAACCATCCAATATATTCCTATGCCAACACAACTATCTGTCCCGATGTGCCCGGCACTTTCGTTCAGGTAGTTTTCAACGAATTTGACCTGAACCCCTGTTGTTCTTCCCTGAGCATTTGGGATGGCCAAATCAGCCAGTCTTTTACCGGTAGCGTGCTCCCAACACCCCTGACGTCAGTTGATCAGTCGGGCTGCCTCACATTTACCTTCAACACCAATGACCCAACGCCACGGTCGGGTTGGGATGCAACCATCAATTGCGTCACATGCCCGAATCCAACGGGCCTGCGATATGAAGACCTGACCGCTTCAACCGCTAAAATCATTTGGAATGCCACACCCGCTTCCACTGGTTATGCCTGGGAGGTAGGCCCCATGGGGTTCCAGCCAGGAACAGGGAATGCCACATCTACAGGGAGCACGGCAGACGTTTTCACAATATTGTTGGGGCTTGAGAGCGGCACGTACTACGACTTTTATGTAAAAAACAGGTGCAGTGCCACCGACGAAAGCATATTCGCTGGCCCCTTCCGGTTTTATACCAGCCCAACTTGTGGCGACAGCTATACCGACCCCGGTGGCCCCAATGCGGATTTCCCTTTAGGCGCTGGCACGGTTTCCATCATTTGCCCTGATGTTCCCGGCCATTTCATACAATTGCAATTTGAGCAGTTTGACTTAGGCGATTGCTGCAGTTGGATGGACATTTATGATGGCAATTATTATTTTGGAGGGCAACACATTGGCTTGTACAGTGGCCATCAGTCACCGGGCACCATTTCTTCGACAGACAATTCGGGGTGTATCACTATACACACCAACCTTTATGGCGACCAAGCGCCGGGCTGGTTGGCCGATGTCACTTGCGTTACATGCCCCAAGCCTTATGGCCTCAACATCACTGAGAATGCAGGCGAAAGCGCCCGGATTAGCTGGAATTATATGGCTTTTGTAAACGACTTTGAGTGGGAAGTCGGGTACCCAGGCTTTTTGCCCGGCAACAACGAGTCGGAACAATCAGGCTCAGTAGCCACAAGCCAAGTAATACTGTCCGGCCTGAACAGCTTGACCGAATACGAATTTTTCGTCAGGTCAAAATGCGCAGGTAGCGACCGTAGCTCCTTCAGCGGCCCCATCAAGTTTAAAACCCCGCCCTCCTGTGGGGACAAATTCGTTGATTCAGGTGGCACCACAGCAGACTATGGCCCAAATGAATACGTCGAAACCAAAATTTGCCCAAATTCGAGCAGCTCATTTGTCGCACTTGATTTCACTGACTTCGACGTTGACCAATGCTGTGCCTACATGACCATTACGGATGGAAATTATTTTTGGGAAACCTTCTCCAATAATAACAAACCGGATGTCATATATTCCAATGCCTCGAACGGTTGCTTAAATGTCCAGTTTTACAACAACGGCACAACCACAGCTAAAGGCTGGGAGGCTGATATAATTTGTACCGATTGCCCCCCACCCAACAAGGTGGATATCTTACAGCCACTGACTTTTGATGGGGCAATGTTCCAATGGAACCCAGTATCATCTTCGATTTCATCCTTTCAATGGGAAGTGGTACTACCTGGAGCCTTGCCGGGCACAGGACAGTCCGTAGCAAATGGCACATCCACAGAAACCCTTGCGACGGTGACCGGATTGCAGAGCCAAACGGACTACGAGTTCTATGTAAGGTCAAACTGCGGCAACAGCAACCTCAGCCCGTTTGGTCGCCCAATAAAGTTCAGAACCTCCCTAACCTGTGGCGACACATTCTATGACCCCGCTGGGCCTGATAGCAGCTATGTTTCTGGCGGATTGTACTCCGTAACCACCATTTGCCCCGATGAACCCGGCACTGTGGTAGAGGTCACGTTCGAGTCGCTCAATATCCAACCTTGGAAGGACTATATCTATGTGTATGATGGGGCCACTACCAATTCTAATCAAATCGGGAGTTTCAATGGCATGGTGATGCCCCTGCCCGGCCCTTTCACCGCCTCTAATGCTTCGGGCTGCCTAACATTCGTGCTCAGCGCCAATGCATCCGGCGCTTGGGAAGGCTGGGAGGCCTCCATAAACTGTGTGACCTGCCCAAAGGTCAACAACTTGACCGCAACCGTGACCAACACGGTTCAACTCAACTGGAGTGAGCTGGGCACAGCAACCAAATACCATTGGGAGGTTGGCTTGCCTGGCTTCGAGCCTGGCACTGGCAATGCCGTTGCCACGGGCACGAGCACCACCAATTCCGCTACGGTTACGGGGCTTGACTCAGGAACCGCCTACGAAGCCTATGTCAGGGCTGAATGCTCAGGTGGCGAGTTGGGTACCTTCAGCAATATGGCAGCACTCACGACCCCTGCTTCGTGTGGCGACAAGTTTTACGACCAGGGAGGCCCCGACGGCAATTATACTCCTTACCAGAACTATGTTGTTACTATTTGCCCGCAGGGCAACGGCCAGCATGTGACCGCCAGGTTCAATATGTTCCAAACCGAGAGCTGTTGCGACTACTTAACTATACACAACGGGGAAAACACCAACTTCCCTACCCTCGCTCAAATTTCAGGTTCGCCCTCGGTGCCTTTCGAGTACACCTCCACCGCCCAGACCGGGTGCTTGACCTTCAACTTCTATGGCTATTACAGCGGCGCAGGTTGGGAGGCCGATATTCTCTGCGATGGCTGCATCGCCCCGCTCGATTTCCAGGTGGAGGATATTACCAGCAACGGCGTGGACCTGTCCTGGCAATCGGTTGGGGATGCCAACACCTACAATTATGAAGTAGGCCCGAAAGGATTTACACCTGGTATCGGGTTGGCGACGCTCGTTGGCAATATCGCCACCAACCATATCAACCTGACCGGGCTGCAGGCGGGCAAAGGTTACGATGCCTATGTGCGGAGCATTTGCGCCGGAGCTCAAGTGGGTGATTTTGCAGGCCCTTTGAGGTTCGTCACCCCAATTTCATGTGGCAGCATCAGCTACGACTCCGGTGGGCCAAATGACGACTACGGCCCCAATGAAGACACCTACACTTTGATATGCTCGGAAGTCGCCAACTCTTCTGTCTGGCTCGAATTCCAAGCGTTTGAAACGCAGCAATGCTGTGATATCTTGGAGATACTTGATGGCAACACTGAATCGGCCCCCTCGCTCGGCACCTTCTCTGGCAACAGTTCGCCGGGGATTGTAACTGCCAACAACGATAGTGGCTGCCTCATGCTCCACTTCACCTCTGATGCCACCGTCCACCGGAGCGGCTGGAAGGCGCTCGTGCAGTGTACGACCCCTTCCACGGAGGTTAGCCAACAAGGCAAATTGCTCGAAATTTCCCCTAATCCCGCCAAAGATTGGCTCTATGTCAAACTGCCAGACGAAAAAGCTGGCACTTTGCAGGTCGTTGATGTGGCAGGAAGGGTAAAATGGAAAGGGGCGGTGGACAACGGTTCGGCACGCACCACCGTACCGCTCAGCGGGCTTCCGGCTGGCATTTACTTCCTGCGTTGGCAATCACAGGTGGCGAGGTTTGTAGTGGAGCCTTAGAAATTGGTTTTGGGCCACGATTCTTGCCGTAACAAGGCATTGCAAACTGTAAAGGGCGAAACGAAAATTTTGCAAAGCAAAATTTTCGTTTCGCCCTTTAAATTTCTTCCACTCCCACCTTTACCCCCACTCTCCTCGTCTATGACAATAATTTGACAATCAGCCGTCAAAACCATTCTTAGTCGAATGAAGCCATTGTTTATGCGGTGATTTTCAACCACATTTGTATCAAATCCTGTTGATGGTTCCTGCATAACAGCAATTGCTAAAACCCATCTCTTTCAACATGTCCAACCGTTACCTACTCTCCGTCTTTTCCTGCTTCGCAATAGGCTTATGCTGTCTGCTATCGTGCAAGAAAGAATCCATAGACAACGGCGACAACGGATTTCCCATCCAACTGACTACCGAACAGGATGGGCGAAACATCATCCTGAATTGGACAGAAACCAATATCACCGACTTTGAACAATATATTATCGTTCGTTCATCCAGTCCAATCCCTGATGACCCAACCCCTTCCGGTCAGACTATTGCGAGTTTGGATGATTATAAAACCACCAATCTCGAAGACAATGCAGTCCCGCTCTCTGAATCAATTTATTACAAGGTTTATGTAAAATTGGGGGAACGTTTCCTCTTCAGCCCTACTGTAGAAGTAAAAAGCAATATTAAACTATGGAACATCCAGCCAAGCAGGGTACTCTTTGATAAGGAACATAAACGGATGTTTATTTTTGATGCCAACCAAGGCAAAGTTTACCGCTACAATTACCAATCCGAATTATTGGAAGACTCCATCTCTTTTACCAGTTCTTTCGACTTGCGCATGGCCATTGGGAACCATGGCAATGGGGACGAACTATATATTGCCCCCAACAATGGCACGTCCGATGTGAAAATTTACAACCCCGACAATTTCCAGTCCATTACTTCTATTTTTATAGGAAGCTATATATACTCAATTGCCTCCGGCAACAACGGCTTCATTTATGTTGGCTCTGACAATTGGCAAAGAAGCATTTCTATCTATAAGCGCTCCACCAAGCAGTTCGTTAGCAGCGACAGCTCTTTTGGTGGGTTTGGCGACAGCAATTTGAAGGTAATGTCATCGGACGGGTTCACCGTCGTTCAGACTTCTTCCAACCAAGTAATTCGATATTCAATCAACTCACAAGGACAAATAGAGAATTTGGAATTCGCATTCATAAACTCCAATTTCTTTAGCTTTTTCCAGCATATCGTCAAATCGGATGACAACCAATTGTTCTGCTTTGAATCGGGCGGCACCATTTTGAAAAGTGACCTTCAAGTGGCATTTGTGTTATCCGGTGTAGAATTCCTGTTCTTTATGGACCTTGCCTTCTCCAATGACAATAGTCAAGTATTTGGAATAACGAACGCAGGAGAATTTTTGGAGATGGACTTGGCTACGAACCAAGTTAATAAACGGTTCTCACTTGCCTATTCACCATCAAGAATAGAACGGGATGGGAACGAAATCCTAATAGTTGGGATGGTTTTCGACAATTTCGGTTTCTCGAAAACCATTATTGACAAACTGAAAATTGACTAAAAAAACTCAGTAATGACCCAAATAGTGAGCGAACCTTTTATAGAACATTAAGCAATTGGCAGTCGGAGTTCAAACAATCATGTTCATTTTCCAACACCCTGCGCTTAATTAACCCAGTTTTATGAAAAAATACCTTCTCATACTCATGTCGAGTTTTGCCATTGGAAACGCCATTGCGCAAGATGAGGCAGCGGTGGAAAAAACGCCCATTAAGTTGCGCACTGAGGTTGGGATACAGACCAACGCCCTTTTTGGCCGGCTCTCCAACGACGACGAAAACGGCCTTGTGCAAAACCCCTACCTTTTGGCTGGCAAGTTGGCCTTCGGCAATTTGGCCATCCGCTTGGGCGTGGGTGGCCAGCACGACAAGAAGGTGGACAAAGTGGATGGATTCGCCAATACCACCACCACAACCAAGCAACGCCTCGACCTCCGTCTCGGCATCGAGCGCCAATTCCAAATTGCCGACCGCTGGGTGGGCACCCTTGGCATTGATGCGGTAGCCGACTGGACACAGGACAAGACCGTGGAGGACAGCGGCTTCGATGTCATTACCGACACCGATGACCTGCAATACATTGGCGGCGGCGTGGCCGCTGGCGTCAAATACCAAATCAGTCGCCGCCTGAGCATCGGCACAGAAGGCTTCGTGTACTACACCGCTGGCAATTTGACCAAAGGCGAATTCTTCAAAAACTTCCCTGTTGGCGAAGATAAAATCCAGGAATCTGATGTGACCAGCTTGAAAATCGGCCTACCAGCCGCCTTGTACCTAAACCTTGAATTCTAAAAACCCTAAGAAACCATCTTAATTGACTCTTCACAAACTTTTGCAAATTTGAGCTTATGAAAAATTCCATTCTTTCCCTTGCTTTTGTTGCGGCTTGCGCCGCAATACTCGTGGCAGGCTGCAAAAAAGATGAGAACTTGCCCTACAAGGGCCAGCAACTCAAACTGCCTTCCACCACTTTCAACTACGCCAAGCCGGATGTACCCAACCACTTCCAAGGGGTTGTGGCACAGTCCAAATTTGGGGTCACCGACGAGGGCGCCACACTTGGCCGAGTGCTGTTTTACGACAAAAAGCTGTCGAAGAACAACACGACCGCCTGTGCCTCCTGCCACTTGCAGTCCAATGCTTTTGCCGATATTTCGAAGGGCAGCATCGGCTTCGATGGTGGCACCACTTCCCGCAACTCCATGTCCATCACCAACGTGGCCATGCAGAAGGAATTCTTCTGGGACCTGCGTGAAGACAAACTGGAGTCAATGGTGTTGAAGCCCATCAAGAACCACATCGAAATGGGCGTAGAGGACATGGACAAACTGGAAGTCAAACTGGCCGCAACCGACTATTATGCCGACCTCTTCAAGGCCGCTTACGGCGACAACAAAGTCACCTCCGAGCGCATCGCCGACGCCATGAGCCAGTTCCTCCGCTCCATGATGTCCACCAATGCCAAGGTTGACCAAGGTGAATTCCAGCCACAGCTCACAGCACTCGAACAAGAAGGGATGAACCTGTTCTTTGGACAGGCGCTTTGCTCTTCTTGCCACGGTGGCCGCAACTTGAACGAAGCATTCATCGGCTTGCGGGATACCGTCCCCAGCTTCTATCGGGATGGCCGCACGTTGGCCAATATCGGCCTTGACATGGAATATACCGACCCTGGCATGGGTGCGTTTGTATCAGGTTCCGACGGCGTGTTCAAAGTGCCATCGCTCCGCAATGTGGCCCTCACTGCCCCATACATGCACGATGGCCGTTTCTCAACCTTGATGGACGTGGTGAACCACTACAACAGCAATATCCAAAAGCACCCGAACCTCGACCAACGCCTGCGTGACTGGGAGGGCAACCCTTGGAGGCTTGGCTTGAACGAGCATCAAAAACAGGCACTTGTTGCCTTCCTGAACACCCTTACAGACAACAGCCTGACGACTGACGAGAAGTTCTCCAATCCGTTTGCGGAGTAATATAACACCGTTTAAATCTCTTTTTTGGCGGCTTCGCCGCCGAAAAAGAGATTTTGGTTGAGCTATCCGCCAACTTACGTTAATATACAATGTTAAACACACGCTGCTTCTAAAGCGCTTTACTAGAAACTGAGAGCGGCTGCTGGCAAAACCAGTAGCCGCTTTTTTATTGGGTCAATTTTTCCAGGTACAACCCAACAAATTCCTCCAAACGCTTCCGTCGGTACTGCATGATGAAGCGAGGGTGAGGCAACGGCACGACTTTCTCGAAAAAGCCCTCCTGCTCGTTGAACTTTGAAAGGAACTTGAAGTTCTGCCCTTCACCGAGGCAAAAGCAGACCTTTCGGTTCATGCCCAATGCCAATAGCCCGCCAAGGTGATGCCGGATGAGCGGCAACATGGCCTCCTGCAAGGGTTTTTCATCGTAATAATTGTAGTTCACGCCATTTTTCACAAAACCGAATGGCACCACTGAATTGACGAAGAACTGACCATAAAATGGCTCCAAGCCGCCGAAGCCATGCACTACTTTATAAACGAATTGTGCCGAAAGTTCTTCCTTTTTATCAAAGCTGTTTTGAATGCCGCAATCCTGCTCCAAACGCACGGGGTCGGTAAAGGCCACATTGGTGATGCCCGCCCCAAACCGACCCGGATTGATGCCAAGGATGAGCGTACGGGGACGCTCGTCAGCATAGTATTTTTCCAGGAACACCTTGAAAACCCGGCCAGTTTCAGGCAGGTTTTGCAGGGGGAGGAGCCACCCCACGCCTGCTGGCACGGGTGGCAGGTGGTCGTGTAGGTCGTTAAAGTGGTTCTGTAAACGGTAGCCGACTGTTGTCATGGTGTGTTTGTTTTAAGGCAAAAAGCCCGCCCCCAAGCAAATGGAGGCGGGCTTTTATTGCCAATTCAATTATGCGGCCAGCATCGGCCACCAAATCAATTTATTGAACCCCGTGCATCCATTTCTTAAGTATAGGAGAAATCAAGAGCAAGACAGCCGCAGCACCGAGCGTGATGTAAACGCCCCATTGCATATAGACATCAACATAGGCTTGGACGGCCCCTGCAGCATCCGTACTTCCTGACCCCGAAATATCCTGGCCAAGCTTTGCAGCAATCTTGTGAGCAAAAGCTATTGACAGAAACCATGCCCCCATAATGAAACCTACCATCCTCGCAGGTGCCAGTTTCGTGACTACCGATAAGCCTACTGGAGATATGCTCAATTCGCCCGTGGTATGGAACAGGTACATGAACACCAAGAAAGCAAGCGGTATGAGCGTGGATGGGTCAAGCGAGGAACCCTCGATCGGTATGGGCTGCCCAGCCAACATGGGCAGTACGGACTTTGCGCCCAAAACTATAATCCAGAAGCCAAGCGCAATCTGTAAGAGGCCATAGAAGAATTTTAGTGGGGTGCGAGGCTCCTTGCCTTTTTTGGAAAGTTGAATCCAAATCCATGAAAACACTGGAGCAAGCAGCATGATAAACAATGGGTTCAACGATTGAAGCTGACCCGCTGTAAATCCCATTTTGTTTACGTAGTCGTTTGCCAAAATGGTCAACGCGCCGCCGGCTTGCTCGAAAAGCAGCCAGAAGTACATGTGGAACACAAACAACGCCAAAAACACAAGCAACCGTTGCCCATCCTGTTTGTTGTTGTCGGTGACAACAAAGTACAGCACATAAGCCAAAACGGCAAGGCCGCTGGCAATCAGGATATAAGTGGTTATATGCTCTTTGTTGATGAGAAACGCAAATAAAGGTAGGCAAAGCAACGAGCCAAGCATAATGATTTGTGTCCGAGTCATGTTGCCAAAAAATGCCTCTTTGAGTGAGGCGGGGTTGGGTGGATTGCCTTTATCCTCGTATTTCGACATATTCTTCCAGAACACAACCAAGCCAAGCAGCATACCAAAACCTGCCGCCAAGAAGCCAAGCCCCCAGTTCACTTTCTCGGCAAGGTAGGCGCAGGTTAATGGGGCAAGAAAGGCGCCTATGTTTATGCCCATGTAGAATATGGTGAAAGCACCATCCTTCCTACTATCATTTTTGTCATAAAATGTCCCAAGAAAGCTAGAGATATTGGGCTTGAAAAAGCCATTACCAATAGTCAAGAGTGCAAGACCAACAAAGAAAACAACCTGATTGGCCATAGTAAAAGCATTGCCCGCCAAAATAAACTGGGCAGCAGCCATGCACAACGCTCCTATGATGATAGTCTTCCTAAAACCCAAAACTTTATCTGCAATCATGCCTCCAAGCACTGGTGCAGCATAGAGCAGGGCATTAAATGCGCCATAAATCCCAATCGCCCTTGCATCAGCATCCTCCTTGACCATTTCAGAAAACAATTGGGTGGCCATGTAAAGCGTCAGGAAGGAACGCATCCCATAAAAGGAAAAACGCTCCCACATTTCTGCAAAAAAAAGTGTGAAGAGCGCCTTCGGGTGTGCCTTGCGCTGCGAGAGCACCACCAACGGTACCCATACCAGCACAAATGCCCATCCGACCAACATAAAAATCAATGCTGAATCCATACTCAAGTTTTTAATTTGGGAGGCCATCTGCCCAGCCAATCAGGCCCGGCCAGCAAGGCCACCTTAGTTAGGTTTGTTTGTAAATGAACGGGATTTGGGGTTTAAAATACCGCCTAAATGTAGCGCAATTTTGAAACCGAGCACTACAAAACCGATATTTTGTTCCTTTCCATCCTTCACTGCGCCGAACTATCGGGTGCAGGCACAGGCTGCTGCCCTTCCACTTCCAGCTTCCAGCCCATGCTCTCAGCCATGAAGCGCATCGTCTCTATCATGGAGTTTCGCTGTGTGGTGGCGTTCTTCACGAGGTCGCTTTCGAGCGCCTTTTTGCGGATGAACTCCTTGGCGCTGGCATTCAGTTTGTCGTAATCTTCTGTTGAAAACTCATTGAAGAAGCCCTCCTGCACATCGTAGTAGTCGAGGTCGTGCTCTATGGACAAAATCTCAGCGGGTGGGATGCCACTCAGCCGAATGGTCCTGGTGGCAACATCGGAGGTGACCTTCATCTTCTCCAAATCATACCCGACCGACACCTTGGCCTTCACCCTTATCAGGGCTTTTTTTCGAAAAAAACTAAGGTCATAACCATAGTAGTCTTGGTAGTCGTAAATCTCTGAGAAATAGCCCTCCACCGTTATCAGCTTGGCCACCTGCTTGATGCGCTCCAATAGCACGACGCCATTTTCTTGCACTACGGCCTCCTGCCGCTTGAAGTACCAACGGGTGAGGAGGATGCCTGCGGCAAACACGGCTAGGAGGGTGAAGAGGAGGAGGTACTTGTTGATGGGGGAAGGGGGGGCTTGCTGAGTCATTTTTGATATAAGATTTCAGATAGACGAATTAAGATTTCAGATTTTGAGGGCGTCCGGCAAATCTAAAATCTTAATTCGTCTATCTGAAATCTTATATCAATCTGCTCATATTGAATTCAAAGCTTCGCCTTCACCGGCCAGCGCAGCCCCTTGTGCTTGTGCAGCACCGCCTTCACCGAGCCGACCGACAGCGGCGATTCAATAACAAGTGGCAAACGGTTGGCATCGTCCGTGACCCAGACGTTGATGGTGGCGCCTTCGGGGAAGACCCGGCCCGGTATGACTTCGGGGGAGAAACGTTGGGTGTTGTATTTGCCGAGGTCACGGATGTCCTTTCCGGCTTCCCGACCATTGTAGCGCACTTTAAGCGGCCACATTTCTTTATCCATAAAGATTTTGATGGGGAACGAGTCGCCGACCTTCATCTTTGAATAGTCCACGTTGCGGGCATGGTAGAGGATGCTCACGATGTCGTGCATGCAAGGCTCGATTTTGAAATCGTGGTGTTCCCGGATGTCGTTGATGGCCTTGCCCCTGTCGTTGTGGACTTTCTTGCGGCTTTGGTCGTAGGTGAGGTAGTCGTAGAGGCGGTACTTGCCCTCTTCTATCTGCCGGATACCCATGATAGGGAGGCCCGTTTCCTTCTGCACCCAAGTATCGTAGTAGTCACGCACCCGGAAAAACCAGTCGTAGCTTTCATAGGTCTTGCCAATCACCTTGAAATGCCACTGGTCGTCTTCATCAATCACCTTGAAGGTCATCTCGCCCGCCGAGAGCCATACGAAGCCCCAGTTGTAGTAGAGTTTGTAGGTCAGTTCTTCACCGCTTTGGTAGGTAGTGTTATTGGTGTAGCAGGGCGAGTAGTCGGCGACTTCAGTTGCCGACAAATCCAGCCGAGCGGTATTCTCCCCAGTTTTGGCGAAGCCAAAAAAAAGAAAAGCTGCTGCCAACACGCTGAAAACGAGCGCCTTACGAGGATTTTTTAGTTTCAAAGCCGATAGATTTTAGGATATTCACTTGGACGATAAACAACAGGCCGAGTAACGACGGCACTACGATGTTTATTACGAACAAAGAGAAGGTGGCAGCCAGTATGTCCACACGGTTACCGGCAAAAAATCCCCAGATGTAAAGTGCGATTTCACCACGGGCCAGCAACCCCATTGCCGGAGGCAGCGGAACACTTGCCTGCACGAGGAAGATGGTGGCAATGCCAGCCATGCCATCCAGCCACGGCACAGGCACGCCATAGAATTGCAACAGCAGGTAATACTGCGTGCTGAAGGTTGCGTACCGCAAAAAAGCGTACCACATCGCCCGGCCCAACTCTCGGCGGTGGTAATTGCGCAGCATGGCAAGTTGCTTGAGCGGTCGGCGCAGCCGCTCTGCGAATGGCAGCCGCTTGGCCAGCACCACGGCGAGGTCAATATTGAAATAGGCAAAGTACAGAAGCCCCAAAAAGGCCGTTCCCAAGCTGAGGGCCACGGGCAGGATGTACGGCTCCGGCTCCATGAATTTGCCATAAAAATAGATGCTGCCCAGCAGTCCCGCCGTCAGCAGGACCAACAATTGGCCCATGCTGCCCACCACCGTGCTGATGACGGCCTTCCAGCCCTGCCCCTCCTCCACGAAGAGCAATCGGCCAGCGTACTCCCCTACCCTGTTCGGGGTGAAAACGCCGATGGTAGAGCCAGCTAACACCGCCTTCAGTTTTTGCCAGAAGCTGATTTTCGTGAATCCCCTCGTCAGTTCGTGCCATTTCAGGGTCTCAAGGATTTGGTTGAGCGGGGCCATTAGCAGCACGGCCATTAGCCACAACAGGTTTGGATAGGAAAAATGCAGCACGAGTGCCACCCAAAGCTCGTCCACCTGTTGCTTCGCAAACACTTGGCGGTAAATCGCCCAAGCCAGCAGTACCGTAATAAGCAGCTTGGCGAGGAGGTTGAGGATGGGTTTCAAGATGGTTGAATTAGGGAATTGGTTGAAATGGTTGAATTGGGCAGGACTCCCCCAATTCAACCATTTTAACCAATTCAACCATTTTACGTGTGGCGAAGTTAGCTTTGCTGCGCAATGACAGAGACAAAAAAATACCGACTGCTCGGCATAGACCCCGGCACCAACGTCTTAGGCTACGGCATCGTGGAAGTGGAGAACCGCCAATTGAGCTTGGTGGCGCTTGGAGTCATCACCATGCAACAGCTTGAAGACCAACAACTTAAGCTCAAAAAAATATTCGAGGGGGTGCAGGCGCTCATCCGGCAGTACGGCCCTTCGGAACTGGCCATCGAGGCGCCGTTTTTTGCCAAGAACGTGCAGTCCATGCTGAAATTGGGTCGGGCGCAGGGCGTGGCCATTGCGGCAGCGATGACGATGGAACTGGAGGTGACGGAATACTCGCCTAAAAAGATAAAACAGTCGGTGACGGGCAACGGCAATGCAGCCAAGGAGCAGGTGGCGGCCATGCTGGAGACGATTTTCAAGTGCAAAATCGAGGAAAAATACCTGGATGCGACCGATGCGCTGGCCACGGCGGTATGCCATTTCTACCAGTCGAAATCAGCCTTGGGAGGTGGGAAGAAGTTCAAGGATTGGGCTGCCTTTGTGAAGAACAACCCAGGAAAGAAGGTGTAGCGGCAAAGAGGACAAGTTTATTGATTGATGTTGTCTCTACTTACCTCTGCTGTGCTCTTTTTAGGGACAGCAACTGTAACCTTATTTTTTGCCGCTATTTCCCGTTGCAATCCCATCAGTTATAACAACGAATATAAATAGGCGGCAGCATAATCTCATTGCTCTTATGCCCTGCACGGTCAAGTATGTACACCGTGTAATTGATGACATCATAAGGAAACTCCTCAAAAATGTCTTCGCAAAAGTTGGTGCTCAGCAAAGAATCGGGGAAGATGCAACACGAACTGCTCACTTTGAAAGAAATCTCTCCTTTAATGCCATTGGAAGCGCCCTGTTCTGGCACAAAAGGGATTTGCCCAGGCAGTGGCAGTCCATCACGGTCGTCCGTATAAAAAAGGTTGTTTTCCTGGTTGGCAGAACCAAGGTCGCCATCGCCATCAGTGAAGCTGAGGGTTACACTTAGCGAGTCAATGTCAATGCCACGGTCCAGCGTGTCTTTGGTCATAGTCATGAACTCGATGACCGGCTCGATAGGGTACTCTGGTGGCTTCACACAGCCAATGGCGAAGGCAAAGGCGATGGTGAAAAGCACTGCAAAAGGAACAATTGATTTCATGTATAGCTTCGATTTTAAGGAACGGGGCATTAATAAAGTGTACAAGATTGGGTGAGCAATTTTTTCTTGTAAGACGTTGAAAAAATCAGTGCATAGCAGGGCTACGGACTTATTTTTTCCACGTCTTAGAAGGAAAAAAGGCCAGCCAAGATGTACATTTTATTATTGACCCGTTCCTAAGAGCCAAGTTAGGCTATTTTTTCTTCAAGTGGAAGTTGTATCCAACACCGAGCCGGAAGCTTTTGTTGAATTCCTTCCCAGTTCCAGCATCATTACCATTTTCGTCCGTGTAGGTCAATTCTGAAACCGGTTTCAAGCTGCGATTGAAGGTCAAATTGAAAAATAAATCCTTCCAATAGAGTTTCAAACCAGCCATCATGCCAAGTTCTTTTTCGTCAACAAAATTGAATATAGCGTTGACCATTTCATTGTCCACCTTGGCCGACACCTCCCTCAAAAAGCCGAAGCTTGGCCCTAAAACAGCCCCCAAAAAGGGGAATGCCTTGTATTCCACAAATGGGACTACCTCTATATAATCGTACTTAAATTCAAGGGGAGTTTCGTCAATAAACTCGGCTTTGTAGCCCTTCCCAACGTACTGGCCACTCAATCCTATTCCAATTTTTTTGGAAAAATCATAACCCACCTGCATGCCAGCGAAAGCCCTTGGGACGTAGTCCTCACTGAATTTATCCTCCATGTGAAACTTGGAAGTGCTCATGCTAAGTCCCATGGTCGGAGCAAAGCTCAATTGAGCGTAAACTCCAATTGAGAAAAATAAGATTGAAGCGCAAAAAAATGTCTTTTTCATAGAGATTTAGGTTGAAGTGAAAATTTACTCCAAAAACGGCCACCCATCACCTGTATTTTTGCCCCCACCAATTTTAGCATTTGATGTCCTACGACAAACAAAGGGCAGACATCCTACAAAAAATCGAAGCCTTCGATGGCGAGGGATTCGAGTCGTTGGCGCTGGAAGTATTCCGCTTCCAAGTAGCGTACAATCCGTTGTATGGGCGCTACGTCTCTTTGTTAGGCATTGATATTCAATCTGTTACATCGCTGGCACAAATCCCTTACCTGCCCATCCAGTTCTTCAAAAACTATGTGGTAAAGACGGGTGAGTGGCAAGAACAGACTGTTTTCACCAGCAGCGGCACCACGGGGGCCGAAACAAGTCGTCATTACGTCCGTGACCTCGAATTTTATAAACGGAACACCGTCCAAGGCTTCCGCCAATTCTATGGCAACCCCAGCGAGTGGCTCGTGCTGGCCCTCCTGCCCTCCTACCTTGAGCGCACGGGCAGCAGCCTCGTCGTCATGGCCGAGCATTTCATTCAGTTGTCAAAGCACCCCCAAAGCGGTTTCTTTCTGAACAATGTGGAGGAATTGCTCAATGTGCTCCTACCCCTGACCCCTAAAGGGGAACCCACAGATGCCAATTTATCGGAACTTCAACCAACCTTAGAATCAAACTCCGAACTTCCCAATTTAGGTTCCCCTTTAGGGGTCAGGGGCAAATCCGCAATCTTATTGGGCGTTTCCTTCGCACTGCTCGACCTTGCCGAGCACTACCAGCTTGATTTACAGCATGTTACCATCATGGAAACAGGTGGCATGAAGGGCCGCCGCCGGGAACTTACCCGCCCCGAACTGCACGGCCAACTGAAAACGGCCTTCAACACGACTGCCATTCATTCGGAGTACGGGATGACCGAATTGTTTTCACAGGCATATTCAAAAGGCGATGGGCTGTTTTACCCGGCACGCACCCTGCGAGCCTCCACCCGTGAAATCACCGACCCACTTAGTCCGCACCAAGTAGGCAAGACAGGGGTGCTCAACCTAATAGACCTCGCCAATTTCGACACCTGCAGCTTCATCGCTACCGACGACCTCGGCAGGGTCTTCCCCAACGGCAGTTTCGAGGTGCTGGGCCGGGCCGATAACTCGGATGTTAGGGGATGCAATTTGATGGTAGGGTGATGGAGCGAGCACCAGCACGCAAGGCAGATACCGGTAGTTTCCAGTTTCGACCTAAATAGCTGCCATCGGCGGCTCAGTTATTTCCCAAAATTCTGTACCCAAGAATTGGGCATATCGCCCACCTGCCCGATTTTATAACAGGCCACATAGCGCCAACTTGGGTCGAGCAGGTTGCGCCTGTGGCCCCGGGTTGAAATGCCGTCGTCAACGAGCAGCATCATGACCGCTTCCCGCACGTTGCTGGGGCCGCCCACGAGGTTTTCGTTCCCATCCGACATGCCTGGGCACTCCCTTCGAACCCTGTTCCACGGATAGGAGCCATCCGAGCCAACATGGTTGGTGCTGCCAATTTGCAATTGGTCGAGGCCATGCCGCTTGGCAGCATTGTAGATGCACTGCGCAGGCTGTAATATGGCAAGCGGCTGGGTCTTTTTTAGCTCCGCAATGAGTTCGTCGCAAGTGGCCACCGACCCGAATCCATCGCCGGCTGCAATCCTGTCACGGTAAGCCTGAACATACCGAACATAGCCAGCAGGGTTGGAGCGTATGAGGTTGATTTCCCTCACCATTTCCATTTCTTCGCTGCTCATATAGCTTCCCGAATCGCCCAGGTTGGCCGTGTTGGCAGGCTCGTTGTTATAGGAAGCGGGAGCGGTCGTTTCCCCAAAGGGGTCTTCATTGAAGGCGTAGTTGCTGCCGCTTGGTTTAGGAGTCGGTACTGAACTGGGCTCATCTGAGGTCAATGGTGTGCTCACCCAAGGCTGGTTGGATGGCTGGCCAGTAGGCTTGGAAGGCGTGTCGGCCTCGGCTGGCTTTGGTTGCGGAGAAGTTGGGTCGGGGCAAACACAGTGGCTGGTGGACAGCACCATATCGGGCCTTACCACATCCCTTGGGCCAAAGCCGTTGATGGAACGGAAACGCTCCTCAGTATAGCCGTACATCCGTGCGATGCTCCCAACTGTCTCTCCCGGCTTCACCACATGGTGGCCGCCGAGCTGAGAGCCTCCTTGATAGGTCGGGGATGTTGGTTCGGGTTTTGGCTGCGGCTTTGTGGTGGTGGTGGTGGTGGCCGATTTGTTTACCTTCAATTGCTGGCAAAGCAAAAGCGGCTGGCTGGCCGATATGCCGTTCATGCTGGTAAGTTCCTCCACCTTCAGTCCGTATTTTTTGGAAATGCTGTAAAGCGTCTCTCCTTTCTGCACGACGTGTACGCCCTTGCCTGCGGGCGGACATTGCGCAGCAACCTGAGCCTGTGATAAGGCTAAGAACAGTGATGCGAGTAGCAAATTAGCGCATACATTCCTGAATCTATGGGTGTTCCGAGTGGTGGGCAATTGAACGTTTGACAAGCTAAATGGGCGCATGTTATGGGCGATTTTGATGAGTATGCTTTTTGTTTATGGGTCAAACATACAGCGTTTTTTGGTGGCATGTAGCACGGCTCTATGAAGGTGCTGCAAATTGGTTTTTTGCTGAGGCAAAAAAACCAATTTGCAGCACCTAAAAAAACTCCTCTGCGGCTTGTAGCTCCCCCACAAGCCGCAGAGGAGTATTTTCAGGGTGAAACGATGGTTTTGCAATACAAAATAATCGTTTCACCCTTTTTGGCGGTAGCGGTATGCTATACCTCACGCCGCCAAGTTTTGGGCATGGGGTTTGGGGCGGCTGCGCCGCCAAACCCCATGCCCAAAACCAATTATTGCGGAGCAAAATAATGCGCTACGACTCGTTCATGCTCAAAATGGATTGTGCAATCCGGGGCCACATTTTCGGGGTACGGAAAATGGCCGGGCTGATAAAACAGTGGTGGTAGCAGCCGTGGCAGGCGTCCACCTTGCCGACGGTCTCCCTGAATTCGTCCGCTTTTTCAGAAAACCAAACCTTGGAGAAATCATAATCGGCCTCCCGGATATTGCCAAGCACATTTTCCCGCATTTCGCAGCCTGCGATATCGCCCGTGGGGTACATGACGGCGGTTTCTCGGCCCCCGCTGCAATTGATGACGTGCTTGTTGGTCTGGCTTATCTCTTTGATGAGTTCCCTGGACACGTTCTCCTTGGCATGGATGACCCTGTCCAGCAAGCTGGGCGTCTTGGACTTTGACAGCAGGAATTGAGAGTCCCTGTCCACTATTTTCTGGTAAACTTCTATGCAGTTCTGGTCACGGGTGCTGGGGTTGAATGGGTTCCCCCTCACCAAGATGGGTTTGAGTTTGTCAATGGGCAGGTTTTGCCTGACCCACAGCGCAGAGGATTCCACTTTTTCGATGTTCAGCCCATGCACAACCATTCCGATGTCAATCCGGAGGTTTGGATGTTTCTTCTTTAATCGGGCAAGCTCCATCACAGTATTTACCACCCTATCGAAAAGGCCATCCAATTTTCGGTACTCGTCATGTTCTTTGCCAAGCCCGTCCAGGGAGATACCAATGGAAATCTTCTGCCCCTTGCAGTTGGTCAGCATTTTGTCGGCATGCTCAAGGATGCGGGAGGTGTTGTACCCCAACATGCAAAAAGTCATATTGCTCGGCGCACAATACTTGTGGTACTGGTAGGCCAATTCTGGCAAGTCCTTCCTGAGTTCTGGGCTGCCGCCCGTGAAGGTGACCTGGAACATGGGGCCTAAGGACTTTGCGATTTTCGCATGTTCGGCCACGGTCAGTTCCTCCCTTTTTTTGGTGTTCAACTCGGCCCAATAAAAGCAATGCTCACAGGCCGCATTGCAACTATTGGTCACGAAATTTAGGAGATATACTGGCTTTTGCGCCCCAGGCGCAAACAATTTCTTGCTGGCAACTAATTTATTGGTCAATGCGTTCGTCATAGGTATTAATCTGTTAAAAAGGTTAATTAATCATTCATTTAAAATCGTTTATTCCTCTGATTTTTCCATTACCGAAACCAAATTAATATGCCCTTTAAATGTTGGCGAATCGGCTTTATGGCGTTTTTTGCCCGAAGGCAATATTCTTTTAAGCAGGCCCAATATCACGCAACTCGCCCTTACCAAATCGAGCAGAAACATAAGTGGCAGGGTAGCCAGCGTAAATAACAACCCTTGTGATTGCAGGAACAATTTGATTAAATCAGCCTTGGTTATTGGCCATATCATTAACAAGGTAACGCTTAATATGGCCATATTTTCGGAAGTAGAAACAATAGCAATTAAAAGGGCCAGAACCGCCAAACATGCCAGAAACACAGCCATAATATCCCGCTTACTGGCATGGCCGTGGTCGGTCAATGGCACTTTGTTGTCTAAAGTGTTTTCCAGCACTGTCAGGCCTTTTTTTAAATCGTTTTTAATTATTTTAAAAACATCGTAATTGTGCTTGTGCAGTCCAAGAGCATTATTCACTTGCTTTGTCGTGTACCCTCTTCGGCTCAAGCGTATTCCCAGTTCTTGGTCTTCGCCCGATGCACCCCCAAACATCGTGTTGAACCCACCCAATTCGCAAAATACCCGTGCGTCAATGGCAGAGATGGCCGTCCAAAAATCATTTTGTATGAACACCGGACGACGGCGGTAAACATTGTGGATGTAGAGCTGCTTGTATTTCTGTGCAAAACTAAGCGGGCCTACCTCCGTTGAATAATTGCCAATGGCCGCATGGGCCTCGCCAGAGAGAACGGGTGCTATAAGGTTGCGTATGCACCCATCCTGAACGATAACATCACTGTCAATAAAAACATAAATCTGGGACTCCCTGTGCTTGCATCCTTCATTGCGGGCATAGGCCGCACTATTGCTTTGTTGGCGGTTCAACAGCACCACACCATTGGGCGGCAACTGGGATTCGATACCGGGGTTCTTGCCGTTGTCCACGACAATAATCTCGGCATTTGGCATGTCGGTAAGTTGCACCTGGATGCACTCGACACATTCCCTGATGGTAGCCAATGAATTGTAGGCAGGTACGATGACTGAGAGTTGAACGGCGTTCATAACGTGCTTGCTTGCAATGGGCTAATGCCCAATGCAGGTTCATAGTTATTTTAGTTCAACATGTCAGACGAAAGCTTAGGCAGAGGATTGGAAATTGCCTTTCCAAGGTATAAAGATAATAAAGTTATTTTGCAATGACAATCAATCTTTTGGACAATTAAGTAACGGTTCAAAAATAATGTTCTCAATTCAGCAGGGGGCTTGGGACAAGAGCCGCTTTTGGGCTTTCATCTGAATTGGTAACTTTGATTTTGAACCGTTACTAAGGCCGTGATTCCAAAGGCCAGCACACAGCCCAATTATTACATTATATTGATTTATTTCGTGCATTCTCAACCTGTCAGATAGTATTCTGAACCGCTTTAAACCCGACAAGCTGTGCTCGACGCTGATACGTTCTTTGGCAAATTCCTTGTTCTCTGCCTTTTGCCCGTCCGCTTGGCAGCCGCCCCTTGGCTTCTTGTTCGGATGTTCACATCTGTTTTTTGTGGACAAAATTACAACATCAAACAATTGAAAATCAAACAGTTAGGTCAGAACAACCCTAACTTAAGTAGTTCTTCATCAAGTTGCTGCTGAATCTTAAAGTAATTGCCATTATCCATACCTTGAAATAGAGTAGTTAACATCAGCATAGTTAAAAAGCCTTGCCGAGGTTAACTATCTATTTCAAGGCTATTCTATTCTAAAACAACCCCGATATATTCCCTTCCGCATCTATATCAATATTCTCCGCAGCAGGGTTGTCAGGCAGACCAGGCATCCGCATCATCTCGCCCGTAATGGGTACCACGAAGTTGGCACCGGCAGCAATCTCGATTTCCCGCACGGTGATGGTGAAACCACTCGGTCGCCCAATCAATTCAGGATTATCGGACAGCGACTTCTGCGTTTTTGCGATGCAAACGGCAGCGCCCTGCAAGCCCAGCTTTTCGATGCGCTTGAGGTGCAGTTTTGCGTCAGCGGAATACTCCACTTTGGCTGCGCCGTAAATTTTGGTGGCAATCGTCTCTATTTTTTGCTCAATTGGCCACGACCAATCGTACAGCGGCTTGAACTGGCTCGTGCTGCTTTCGGCTGCTTCCGCTACGGCATTGGCGAGGTCAATGGCACCGCCGCCGCCTTTTGCCCAAATCTCGGCAACCACGGCCTTGAAGCCCATCTCCTCGCAGCGCTGCTGCACGATGGCGATTTCCTCGTCCGTATCGGTTGTGAACTTGTTGATGGCGACCACGGCAGGTAGGCCGTAAAGGCGGGTGTTCTCCAAGTGTTTTTCCAAGTTGACCAAGCCCTTGCGCACGGCATCGGGGTTGGGCACAGTGAGCTGCTTGAGGTCGCCGCCGCCGTGGTACTTCAGCGCCCGTATGGTCGCCACGATGCACATCGCCCGTGGCGCAAGCCCTGCGCTCTGGCATTTGATGTCCATGAACTTCTCAGCACCGAGGTCGGAGCCAAAGCCCGCCTCCGTCACCACCCAGTCGGCCAGCGAGAGGCCGGTTTTCGTTGCAATGACGGTGTTCGTGCCCTGGGCAATGTTCGCAAACGGCCCACCGTGGATGATGGCGGGATAGCCCTCCAAGGTCTGCACGAGGTTCGGCTGGATAGCGTCCTTGAGCAGGGCGGCCATTGCGCCGTGCGCCTTCAAATCCCTTGCGTAAATAGGCTTGCGGTCCATCGTGTAGCCGACGAAGATATTGCCGAGGCGGCGCTTGAGGTCTTCGATGTCGTTGGAGAGGCAGAGGATGGCCATGACTTCAGATGCTACCGCAATGTCGAAGCCCGTTTCACGGGGCATCCCATTGCCAGTGCCGCCGAGGCCTACGATGATTTTGCGGAGCGACCTATCGTTCATGTCCATGACCCGCTTCCAGAAAATCTGCCGTGGGTCGAGGCCGAGGCTCACTTTTTTGCTCTGCAAGTTGTTGTCAATCAGCGCACTAAGCAGGTTGTGCGCTTTTTCGACGGCACTCAGGTCGCCCGTGAAGTGCAGGTTGATGTCCTCCATCGGCAGCACTTGGGAGTAGCCGCCGCCCGTTGCGCCGCCCTTGATGCCGAACACTGGGCCCAAGGAAGGTTCCCGCAGCACCACGCAAGTCTTGCGACCGGTGCGGTTCAGCCCTTGGGAGAGGCCAATGCTGACGGTCGTTTTGCCCTCGCCCGCCGGGGTGGGGCTGATGGCCGTGACGAGGATGAGCTTGCTTTGCTTGATTTTTTCTTCGTTAATCAAGGTTAGTGGCAGTTTCGCCTTGTACTTGCCATAGAGGTTGAGGTCGTCGTGGGAGATGCCGAGCTGGTCGGCGATGTGTTGGATGGGCTTGAGTGTTATCGTTCTTGCGATGTCAAGGTCTGTCATAGTTGGTTAGGCTGTTTTAAATGTCAACCCCAAAGTGACACCCTACTTTTGGATGCCGCTTTAAAAGTTCGGCGGCTAAAGTAGTGCTTTTGATAAAATCGCAAATTTGAATTTTGGTCACGCTACCAGCTAAATTTACCAAGGTTCAGTGAAGCAGGGCGAATAGCTTCTGGCCAACTTTATAGCCAAACTCGAAAATAGTGATAACGCTGGCAACTGCCACGATAGGAAGGAGGAATTTGAGGTATTTTGAAGAGGGGTAGGTTTCAGTTTTCATAATGAAAGGCTTCAGTTTTTGATGTGGTGGTCGTATTTTCTAACTGATTCGGGCAGCTTGGTTTAGAAGGTTTAGTTTGTCCCATCCTAAACCCTCTAAACCCTCTAAACAAATCAGTTAAAATATTTCACTACCTTGAATTCGAAGCCAAAAATGGACATTGTAGCTGAAAGGGTGTTTGTCAAATCCTGCTCAATAAAACAATGTCCTAAACTCCGTTGTATTCGACAACTCGTTGCAAACAGTACTAAAGTTGCCCCCAGACAGGTAATCATTGTTGTAGGAACGGATTTCTGCTTTGCCGTTGATGAGGTCCAGCTTTACTCGAATTTCATTGCCAGCGCCGGGATAATGGCTTAGCTCCAAGTTCAGTATGCCCCCGTTTTCAGCCCAATCCACCTTCTTGGTATCCCATAACTGGCCTGCATGGAACAGCAGCTCGCCCGTGGCCGTGTCGTAGAGGTATGGGCAGTCAATCCAATGCGACATCTTCACCTCATGGGCGAAGATGTCGAGCCTGTAATGGCCATTGGGGGATGGATATGATTTGTCAGGTGCCATATGGGTTAGGCCATTACAGCTTTATCACCTGCTGCGCCCACTCGCCCTTTCCGTTTTTCAAGGTGAGCAGGTAGGTGCCAGCGGGCAAGTTGCTCAATTGGAAGTTCCTTTCAGCACTGCCACTTACGTCCATCCGGTCGGTCAATAAAATGCGGCCTTGCTGGTCTTTCAGGCTGATGTCGAGGTGGACGGGTGATTTTGCAGTTAATGCCAGTTTTAGGCTCTGGCGGAAAGGGTTGGGAGAAACGGCAATGGCAGTCAATTCGGGTAATGTATTGGCTTCGCTCCATTCCAAGAGCAGTTCGTCCGATGTGCCTGAACATCCATTGGCATCTGTGACAAGCACGGAGAAGTTTCCTCCTCCAATCGGGCCGTCATTGAATGCATCGAAAGCAATGCTATCTGCACCAAGTATGGGTTCGCCTTCCAAGAGCCATTGATAGGTCGCAAATGTCCCATTGACGAGGAGGTATGCATCATCAACCAGGGAAATAGTGGGCATTGGGCTGACGAATTGCGAAGCAACCGTAAATTCTTGGCTGAAGAGACAGCCCGCTGCACTTGTCAGGGTCACGGAATAGGTGCCTGCTGCCAGTCCTGTGCGGTCGAAATCCGAACTTCCGTCGCTCCAAGCGGCATTGGTGGGTTGGGTGGTGCTGCCATTCAAGGTAAGGTCAATGCTGCCGTCGGTGGCACCGGGGCAGGTAGCGTCCGCCACAACGCCAGACAACGACTCGCCGGGGACGAGCGTGATGGTCTGTGTGGCCGTGCTGTTGCTTGGGCCTGTGATGGTGACGTTGTAGGTACCTGCCGCCAGGTTGTCACGGTTGGGGCCGACGAAGCCGTCGTTCCAGGTGACGGTGGCGGTCACATTGTCGGAAACCACGACCTGGATGCTGCCATCGTTGATGCCTTCACAAGCTGGGTTGGTGCTGTTCACAACAAAATTCCATGCACCAAGGCTATAAACAAGGCCGTTGCTGTTGCCTAACATGAAAAGTTCGCCCGACTGGTTTTCACCGAAAGAAACCATTTGGTTGTTCACAAAATCGGCCAACTGTTCCCGGTCGTAGCCGCCCGATGCATTTGGGGTCAGCCACCAAAGTTTGCCGGAACAATAATCCGTGAAGAGGTAATGGCCATAAATCATGGGGTGGTTATTGCCCCGATAAACGAACCCGCCCGTCATCGAGCATTCGCTGCCGCCGTTTTGGTACTCTGCAACGGGCTGCACATAATTGCTGGCATCTTGGCAACCATTTGTGTTGTAGGCATGGGTGCCCTCGTAGCAGCGCCAACCGTAGTTTTCGCCACCTGTGCTGGTGGCTGGTTGGAAGTCAACTTCCTCCCAACTGTCCTGACCCACGTCGCCAATCCAGAGGTCGCCCGTCAGTCGGTCGAAGCTGAAGCGCCAAGGGTTGCGGAGGCCAAGCGCCCAGATTTCGGGAGAGTAGTTGGAGTCGTTTAGGAAAGGATTGGAGGTAGGCACGGCGTATGGGCTGCCACCGTCCACGTCAATGCGCAGCATTTTGCCAAGAAAAGTATTTTTCTTTTGCCCGTTGTTCTGCGGGTCGCCCCCGCTGCCGCCGTCGCCAAGGCCGATGTAAAGAAAACCATCGGGGCCGAACTTTACGCCACCGCCGTTGTGGTTGGAGTAGGGCTGGTCGGCTGACAGCAGCAGGAGTTCGCTGTTGGCATCCGCCAAATTGGGGTCGGTGGTGGAAACCGAAAAACGGGACACCCTCGTATCCCCATCATTATTGGTATAGTTTACATAGAAATGGGGGGTGTTGGGGTAGTCTGGATGAAAGGCGAGACCAAGGAGGCCCTGTTCGTTGCCACTTGAACCGACTATCGGGTCAATGTCGAGGAAAGGGGTTGGCAATTTGTTGCCGTTGGCATCCAATATCCAAATCTTGCCCCGTTGCTCCACCACGAAAAGGCGGTCGTCGCCACTGTGCGTGATGTCGCAAGGGCGTGTGAAGCCAGTGGCAAATTGGGTGAGGTAGGCGATTGGTTTTTGAGCAAGGGCGTTGGCGGCCAGCAGTAATGGCAGCAAGACTTTAAGGACGTTTTTCATAAACGGATTCAATTTTTTTAGAACTTGTGTGCGGCAAATCTCTCCATTTCCCTCGGTTGCGAGTGGCTATTTTTTGCTCCGCAACGACGCAACACGGCTTTTTTCGGAAAAACTGCTTCCTTTGTAACGTGAAATACAATTCTGACGCCATGAAAAAACTTTTGACATTCTCCTTGGGCCTAAGCCTTTTTGCTGCTACCATGTTCGCCCAAGACCTGCCTGTTTGCAACATCTACCTGTTCAATACCAGCTTGCAGGATACGGTGCTGACCCTGAGTTCGCCGCAGTTCCTCACGGTGTTCAACAAAGGGGGCTACAACAACCAGCCTGCTTTTATCAGCAACAACGAGCTGCTCATCGCCTCGGCAGGGCCAAAGGACAACCAAACGGATATTTACCTCCTCGACCTGGAGGCTAAGACCCGCATGCGCATGACCCGTACCGCTGAGTCGGAGTTTTCGCCCAAGCCCACCCCCGACAACCTCTACTTCTCCGTTGTACGGGTGGAGACGGATGCCGACCGCTCGCAGCGCCTCTGGCAATATCCCCTCGACCGTCAGGACGAGGGCAAGCCCTCCTTCCGCTACCTTCGTGGCGTGGGCTACTACCACTGGCTCGACAAGTTCAAAGTGGCCATTTTCAACGTCACTTCCGGCAACTCCAACTACCTCAGCATGGCCGATACCCGTGACGCCGCCATTGCCAACCTATCCCCATCCGTGGGCCGCTGCTTTGGCACTTCGCCCAACGGCAAGCTGGTTTTTGTCCATAAAATAAGCGATGAAAACTGGGTCATCAAGTCCATTGACAAAAACAGCCTTGAAACCACCGAAATTACAAAGACCATCCCCGGCTCCGAGGATTTTGTCATCATGAAAGACGGGGCCATCCTGATGGGCAAGGGCAGCCGCCTTTACCGCTACCACCCTGTGAAAGGCAAAAAATGGCAGGAAGTCGCAGACCTGAAAAAGCAGGGAATCACCAGCATCAGCCGTATGGCCGTCAGCAGTGGCGGCAAGTTGGCGATTGTGAATGGGGGGTGAAATAGGAATGAGAGGTGAAGGATTTCCCGCCGTGCTTCATCCCTCATCCCTCACTCCTCATTCCCAAATACACGCCATTCGTCCAGCCGAACCCGTCCTGGTTCTCGTACTCGCCGCCGCCAGCGTGGGCAGCATCATTGAGCACGTTGTGTTTCTCGGTCATTTTCCCGGTTTTCCGATAGACGCTTTCCACGGTATTCATCCATCGGGTGCGCACCTCATTGGCGAGGTGGTCATGGCCGTAGTTCTTCAGTCCGATGTACGAAATCCATTGGAGCGGTGCCCAGCCGTTGGGTGCGTCCCATTGTTGGCCGGTTTCGAGCAGGGTGGTGGTGAGGCCTCCGGGCTTGAGGAAGTCGTTTTCGATGATTTCGGCTACTGAATCGGCTTGCTCCTGTGTGGCTATTTTGAAAAAAAGCGGATACATCGCTGCCAAGGTGCGGTGCGATGTCCGCTGGCCCTTGACGAAATTATAGTCGAAGAAAAAACCGTCCGTTTCATCCCAGCAATGGCGCAGAATGGAGCGCTTGCGGTCGCTGACCATTTTCTCAAGTTGCTGCTCCAGGTCTTTGTCGCCCTTTTGGCCAACAGCTTCCCGCAAGGTTTGTATTAGGTGCAAAACCAGGCAGTTGAGGTCAACAGGTGCAACGTCGGTGGTGCTAATGCTGGCGAACCCCGTCCGGTCAGCAAACCACCTGCTACTGAAATCCCAGCCAGATTCGGCAGCGGCCCGAACGTTGCGGTAAAGCTGTTCGGATGGCTGCATGGAGGTCATCGCCAGTTCCACATCCTCCCGATACGATTCGGGCCTTGGGGTGTCGAAATCATCCCAATAACGGTTGAGTATATCGTTTTCGCCGAGCAGCACTATCCGGTTTTGGGCCAGATTGTTCGTTTTTTTCTCCGGCAGTTCCATCCAAAAAGAATACTCTTGGTGCAGGAGCCTAACGTACTTCCAAAGTGTGCTTTCTCCCTTATGCTCCGCCAAAAGCTTTACCATCAATGAGAAAAACGGAGGCTGCGAACGGCCCAAATAATAGCTCCGGTTTCCATTTGGGATGAAGCCATATTTTTCAATCAAGAAGGCGAAATTGTTCACCATGTTTTCAATCAAATCCCAGCGCCCCTGCGCCCGCAGGCCGAGCATGGTGAAATAACTGTCCCAATAATACACTTCCCGGAACCGGCCACCGGGCACCACATAGGCGTGAGGTAGGGGAAGCAGCGAGCTTTGTGCAGCAGGCCGCTTGTCGGGTTGGCGGGTCAGCACATCCCACAATGCCTCGATATGCTGCGCTGGCGAGCGGGCGGGGTCGCTTGCGAAGTCGCTCCCGACCATGGGGGGCAGGTCGAAATGCTCGGCCACGAAAGCTTTTAGGTCGAAGCCAGGCTTGGTTTTTTGTATTTCGTATTGCTCCGCAATGGTTTGGAGCGATGCCTTTGGCAAACAGTCGGGAAAGGTTTTTCCATCGGGCAGTATGGCGGCCATCTGCACATCGTGGAAAAGGGGACCGAGTTCGTGGATGTATTTCATCAAAAAAGGAATGAGGGATGAGGAATCAGGGATGAGGGATGACGTTCATCATCCCTCATCCCTGATTCCTCATCCCTTCTTTTGTAGGCGATTGAAAAGCACCAAGCTGATTGCCAAGGCCGTGATGGGCACCAACGACATGTAAAATGCGGACTGGCCGCCCATTTTTTCAAAGACAAAGCCCGTGAGCAGCGATCCCGTGGAGCCGCCCAGCGCCGAGAACACGACTATCAGCCCCGACATGGTGGCATGGGCGTGGGCGGGCAGGGCACTCAGCACCGAACTGTTGATGGCCGGATAAATGGGGGCCAGGAACAGGCCGATGAGCGGGAACAGGAAGGCGGCCAAGGGCGCACTGCCCCAGCCCGTGGCCTGGCTGCCATCGGCTCCGCTGGCGAGGGGCATGGCCACCAGTACAAGCGCCGCCGCCGCCACGAGGCAGCCCATGAGCAGCTTGAACCAGTCCATTTTGCGGAGCAAAACACCTGAAATGAAGCGCCCGACGGCAGTGGAGGCCGCCAAAATGGTTGCCATCTGGATGCTGAGGGAAGCGGGCAGGTTCAGCACTTTGTTGTTGAAAGTGGGCAGCCAGCTCATGATGCTCTGCTCGATGAGAACGTACAGGAACACGCTCACGATGAACACCAGCACGAGGGGTTTCACGGCCAGTCGGAACATCTCGGCGAAGTCTTTCGAGAGCGGCTTGGCGGCCTCTTTTTTCACTGACGACTCGTCGAGGGGGGTGGTCAGGAGCAGCACCAGTGCCGCAGCGGAGAGGGTGGCGAGCAGGTAGTACACGTTGAGCCAACTGGTGTCCTTTGGGTCATCGTCGTTGACGAAGGCGCTGAAAATGAAGCCGCCCGTCATGATGCCCACCATGAAAAACGACTCGATGAAGCTCATCAGGCTGGCGTGGGCTTTTTTTTCCGGGGCGAGGATGCCGAGCGTGGCAAACACCCCGATTTTTACCAGCGCAAAGGAGGCGCCGACAGCGATGAACAGCAACTTGGTCATGCCGAAACCGCCCATGCTTGCCATGAGCAAGCAGGCGGCAGTGACGATGCCCAAGGCGAGGAGCATGGCCCGTTTGTAGCCGATTTTCAGCATGAGCGAGGCCACGAAGAAGGAGACGAGGGCGATGCTGAGGTCTTTGCATGGCTCAAGTACACTCGCTGCCGACTCTCCAATGCCGTAGTTGTTCTGCACCTGCATGATCACCGTTCCCACACTGTTCAGCAGAATTGCGAAGACGAAATAGTTGAGGAAAAGTGAGATTTTTATACGCAAATTGGTTGAGTTCATGCTCGTTTCGTTTTGAAATTTAAGCAAATATATCTTAGGCACGCTTTCTTTCCTCCATTAATTTCAGATAAGACATGTTGAGTACCTTACTTTCTGCCCATATCGCAATTTCTTCCAAGCCGGGGATTTTGTTCCAGCCGTATTTCTCACCAAGCTCGTTTAACCGCTGGTAGAGTTCTTCCCAGAGCAGCTTGACCTCCTTCTTTGTGACAGCTGCCTCCAGTTTCCGAATATGGTCTAAAATCGTCCGTTCAAACTCGTGCAGTTGTTCCTCCTTTTTGAGCTTCCTGTAAACTGACGTTCTGAGGGAATCTATGATGCGGGTATGCCCCAATTCGTAATGTACGATTACCCGCATGATGCGTGCAAGCGACCTTGTATCTGCCCAAGCCTCGATTTTGTCGTCAAGGGACATACTCTGCAACCATTCAAGCGCTTTGGAGAATTTTTCGTTGATGAATAGCGTGATGAAAACATTGAAGCGAAGGGCAGTCTCCCTTGCTTTGTTCAAACCATATCGGTATTTCTCAAGCCCTTTTTCGATGTCATACGCTAAATTCAGTGCATTTTTGAATTGCCCTGTGTTCAACAAGTATAGCAAACTGGTTTGAGAGAGGTCCTTGAAACTGCCGAATTCTTCATCAAAATTTGTGTCCGTCATGGACTTGTATTTGTTCCACCAGTATTCGAAGGGTTCGTAATTTCCCAATGTGTGACAACTATTTAAGTAGTTGGTAATATGGACTTTGTATGTCCTTCGATGGGTGTCTCTAAGGTGCGGGTACCGTTCCCAAAGTTCGAGCATCTTCAAGTAAAATAGGTTGGCCGAAGAAAAATCGCTTTGAGAGCGTTTTATCAAAGCAAAGGTGAAGAAATAGTAAAGCTTTGAAAAAAAAGTGCCATCGTCGTCTAACTCCCTGCGTTTGAGTTCATTCATAATCTCATTGACGGTTTCTATCGTTGAAGGGTGCTTAAATGGCTTGGTTTGCAATAACAACAACAGACGATTGGTCAACACCTTCAACTCTGTTTCACGCTGAACTTTTTTCTTTAACTCCTCAGTTTCATCAAATAGGCCTTGCAATACCCCCGCTCCAACCTTTTCGACCAGGTTCAAGTTGATGGAAACCTGCCTATCAAGAATTTCAAATAGGTAAGAGTGCAACTCAAATTTTTTGGATATTTCTTTCGCTTTGCCAAGTTGTTTCAGTGACTGTTTGTAAAGCCCTTTTTTCTTCAATATCTCGGCTCCAGAAAGAAGGGAAAATACGGTTTGCTCAGGGTTGTTGTTTTCGTGGAATGCACGTAACGATTTCATGATGATATTGGCCAAGTGCAATTTAGACACCGCAAGATGCTGTACCTTAAAACCCAGCTTCGAAAGGCTTGTCTTCAATTTTGACTCATTATAAACCTCCATTTTCTCGACCTCCTTGAAAAGCATTAGGTAGGATTTCTCGCCTTCCTGTAGCCCTGCATTCAAGGTAAAATAGCGTTTCTCTGCCTTTGACAGCGATTTTATCAACTCAAACAACTCGGAAGAGGATACCATAGCATTTTAATTTTGACCAAATTATTTTTTCGCAAAAATCGGAATTTCTTTATTGATTTTATTGAATTTTTTGATGTTTTTGTTTTTCTTCCATCTCAAATTTGGTTATTTTTTGACTATTTAGGAATGTAATTAAGAACCCAATAAAAACTTGCTGTAGCTTCCATTCAACCTACCTTTGTAGTGTTCAAAAAAAACAACAGAGATTCCAGCTTTTTTAGTCCTCGAAACCATGCTCTTCTGAGCTAACCTGACCGAATGATTACAATATATTTAGCCTGAGCGTTTCCAAAACCAAGCCCTGATGCCATCACCCCTAAAGCCAACCAACTTCTTGAAACCAAGGCATTGCCCATTTAGGGCAGGCAACAAGCATATCGGACGCCCAACCTGCATGGTTGGGCTCCGCTATACTCTTCTAAATGAAACGAAGTGAAATTAGGCAGCATATAGGGGTCGCCCTTCTATTCGGGGCAGGCATTTTGGGGCATCACTACGGATCCCGGATTTCTTCATTGCAAAGTACCGAAGGTGATATAGGCGATATTAAACTCATTGCAAAATTGAATGGGTTGGAAGTCAAGGAATTCATGCATACTGATGCAACCCGCCAAAATTTCCAAACCCATATAGCCAAAGCTGCCAAAACACTAAAAGCTGGCGATTTTCTCTTGTTGGCTTTTTCAGGTTTTGGCGGTCGCCTCCCAGATTTCAGGGAAAGGGGAGAGGATGTATCCACCAAAACTTGGTGTATGCATGACAGCCAATTATTGTTGTCAGAAGTAAAATCGGCACTTTCTTCTTTTCAAGCGGGTGTCAATGTACTTGTCATATCTGAATCATCGTTTGATGAAAATTACAGCCCTGAAACGACAGAATTAAAGGCTTCTGTCAAGTCATTGCAAAAAGAGATATCCGATACGGTTTATTTGGCCCACAAGGATTTCTACGATGCCGCTGCTTTGGCCCATAGCTCGCAGGTTGAAATTCAAGCAAATGCGATGTGGCTACATGCATGCCAGCCCAACCAGTCAGCTTACGAAAATGCTTTTAACGGATTTTTGACGAGCGCCATTAAGCGGGTTTGGAGAGGTGGACTTTATTCAAAGCCCTTCCAGCAGTTCTTTAAAGAAGTGGTGGTTCAGTTGCCTCCCTTCCAAAGCCCAAGCTTAGAGGCATTAGGAGGGAATACTTCCGAGCTGCTTGCAAAGCGCCCGTTTACCATTTGACTCAATCATTTCGGCAAAATTTCAATTATCATTTAAACCTATTCTAATTATGGCTGATTGCACCAAAAACAACAATTACGCATTACTAAACGGTGGAACTCAAATCAGGAACCTCAAGTTCAGCACAGACAGGACAGAAACGCAATTAATTCTTACAGGCTTCTCGACGGTTGAATGTACCCGAAATATCAATTCGGGCAGTTTTTTAGGCGTAAAAATAGTCAATGACAATTTGGTCTTCACTGACCCTATTCAGGGCTTGACCACCAATATGAGCATGGCTATTTCCAACAACCCCACCATCAATATTGGACCTGATGGAAAAGGAGTACTTGCCATCATTGGGGTTGATGATGTCAACAGCGGCTTCACTGTGCCACAAATGAATGTCAGATACGATGCTGCCACCAACAGCGTGAAGTTCCAGATATAGCGAATTCATTTTTTTACTACCCTGTGTAACCATACAACCAGATGAAGGGGGGGGCTAGTCACCATGCTGGCTCCCCGTTTTTTTATATTGACCCAAAATGGAGCCTTATTTCGCCGTTCTTCCTGTCTTCAAAATAGCGATGGAGCGCAAACCTCGAAGATTCAAAGGCAATTTCATCCCAAGGTATCTCCGCTTCCGAAAACAGCCTTGATTCCGTGCTCTCTTCTCCTACGCCGTACTTGCCGCCCACCAGTTCGCCCACGAATTGAAGGTAAACGTGCCAGTATTTTGTGAAGGTGAAAACAGTTTGAAGGCCCCACAATTTCACCTCGGCCTCGGCCTCTTCCCACACTTCTCGCTTGGCTCCCTCTTCCACGGTTTCACCCAGCTCCAAGAAGCCCGCAGGCACATTCCAGTAGCCCGCCCTTGGTTCGATAGCCCTTCGGCAAAGCAGCACCTTGCCCTCCCAAACTGGCAGACAGCCCGCCACGATTTTCGGGTTTCGGTAGTGGATATCGCCGCATTGCCCGCAAACGAGGCGAGGCCGGGTATCGCCCTTGGGCACTTCGGTGCGAAGGTTGGCGGAGCCACAATTGGAACAGAAATTCATAGTTCGATAGTTTATCAGTTGGCAGTTTGCAGTCGGTTGCAGTTGTTTAGTCAGTGCAGCATTGAACGGGAAGAGACTTTAGGGCTGCTAGACTGCTCCCTGACTGCCAACTGCCCACTGTAGAACTGCCAACTCCAAATCAGCGGGTGAATCAATGGAAATGCTCTCCATTTCCGTCAGTGCTACGCCGATGGAAAAGCCGTTTTCCAGCCAGCGCAACTGCTCCAAGGATTCGGTTATTTCGAGGCGGCTGGGCGGCAGTTGGGCCACTTCCAGCAGCACGTTTTTCCTAAAAGCGTACAGGCCGATATGCTTGTAAAATATGCCATTTGCCAACCAATCTTCTCTTTTGATATTGCGATGGAAAGGCATTGGCCAGCGGCTGAAGTAGAGTGCTCGTCTGTTATTATCAAAGACCACCTTGACCATGTTCGGGTCGAAAATGTCCAACTTGGTCTCAGGTGAAAGCTGCTTTGCAAGCGTGGCAATGGGGCATTCCCTGTCATTGACCAGCACCTCCAAAGCGAGGTTGATTTGTGCTGGGGCAATAAACGGCTCGTCGCCTTGCACGTTTACAACAAATTGACAATCAGTGTATTGTGGCAATGCCGCAACCTCGGCGCAGCGGTCAGTGCCAGAAGGGTGACGGTCGCTGGTCATCACCACTTGGCCACCCAAAGCGGCCACATGGTCGAAAATGCGTTGGTCATCGGTAGCCACCACGACTCGTTCAAGGGCGCTTTGGCACGCTTGTTCATATACCCGTTGTACCATCGTTTTTCCGCCAATATCCACCAACGGTTTGCCGGGAAAACGGGTGGAAGCAAAGCGGGCAGGGATGATTCCCAACGAATTTGTAATTTTGTCCATCTTAAACGGTGGATGGTGGTCGGTGGTCGGTAGTCGGTGCAGCAGCATCCCGCCGACCACCGACCACCGACTACCGACGACCGTAATTTATGAGAAAACTTGCGTTAACCCTGATTGGCGTCTTTAGCTGCGCCTTTCTTTTTGCGAATATTGCGGACAACCGCCAATATAGTCCATGCGCCACGGGCGACAGCCTGAACTACCTCACGGCGAAAGATACTATTTTCCTGAAATTGGACGAGTTCGGCAACAGCATTTTCAGCCACCAATTGGCTAAGGGCCAAACCATGTATTCCCTCGCCAAGTTCTACGGTATCAAGCTGGAGGTACTTTACAATTTCAATACGGAACTACCTACCGATGGCTCTATGCCACCTACTGCATCGGTGAACGTGGTCGTGCCTGACTCGGCAATTGTTGACTGGAAAATGGCCTGGCCACGCAAGAGTTTCGTCCCGGTTTTTTACACCGTGAAACATGGCGACACGTTTTACAAAGTGGCCAAAAACTACTTTGGCTTGCAGCCCGACACCCTGAAATCGAGGCTTTATTTGAAAAACACCACGCTGAAAACCGGGCAACGCCTCCAAGTCGGCTGGATGAGCATCAAGGGGATACCCGAGGCGATTCAGGCCGTTAACCGTAATCCCTTTGGGCTGAAGATGCAGGCTTTGCAACAGGCATTCAACGGTGAAAAGCTGGTGAAAAAGACCCGCTTCCAGAACGGTGCGGCTTATTGGCAGCGGGAGAAAAAAGGTGGCAGCGACTACTTCGCACTCCATCGGAATGCCCCCATCGGCTCGGTCATCCAAGTCACCAATCCATTGAAAAAGAAGACGGTCTATGCCAAGGTCATCGCCCGAATACCCGACCAAGCCTATGGCGACGACATTGTGGTGGTGCTGTCCCCGTCCGTTGCGAAGCTGCTAGGGGCCAAAGACCCGAAGTTTTTTGTGGAGTTGAAGTATTTTGAATACGTGAAAGAATAGCCGATTTCCGAGGCGTCGTCTCCTGTCTACGGCTCTCACCCTCTCTCAACTCTCACTTTCTCACACTCTAAATATGCACTACAACTTCAAGAAAGACCTCCTCGACGGCCAAGCCGCCGAACTCGAAGTCGCCCAGCGCCTCATGGCCCGCCTTGGCATCCCTGCCGAGGACATAGAACACTCATCTTCAAAGGGTTACGACCTGAAAATCATCTCCAAAGGCTGGACGTTTGAAGTGAAAAACGACCTCATGGCGCACCAGACGGGCAACGTAGCCATCGAATATGAAAGCAGGGGCAAGCCAACTGCCCTCGCTGCCACCACAGCCGAGTTCTGGGTTTACAAATTCGCTGGACAGTTTTTCGCTTTCAAGACCGAGACCCTCAAGCGCAAGATTTTTGAGGAAAAACAATACTTCAAAGCCGTGACGGGCGGCGATGCGGGCAGCAACACGAAGATGTATTTGGTGAAGGTGGCGGAGTTTAAAACTTGGGGCAAGGAGATTTGAAAATAAATTCCCCATTTGTTAAGTGGTTCAGAAATCCCCATGATTTCATTGCTTAACCACTCGCTCTGCCCGCATACCGTTTTCAGTTTTAAGGTTTAGAAAGTAAACACCCTTTGGGAAGGCTGACAGGTCAATCTGACCAGCAACGAGGCTGCCTGATTGAAGCACCCTACCCAATGCATCGGTCACTACATATTCCGGTGCTTCCTGCGATTCCCAACCGAGATTCACGATGCCAGTCGTTGGGTTCGGCCAGAGGGCCAGACTTTCCAAGTCTTCGAGACTTGGAAAGTCTATGCTAACCACCTGTGAGTAGCTGGATGTCCCATCGAAATCCACTTGCCGCAGGCGATAGTAGTGTATGCCGGGGCCGGGGTGCTCGTGGGTAAAGTCGTAGTCGTGCGGGACGGTGGTGGTGCCTTGGCCGGGCACTGTACCAATGGTCTGGAAGGAAACACCATTCCTGCTGTGCTCAATTTCAAAATAGGCGTTCTGGGATTCGGCGGCGGTGCGCCAAGTGAGATGGGTGTTGGTTTTTTGGGGTTGGGCTTGGAGGGAGAGGAGGGAGATGGGAAGTACAAGTGCGCAGGCTGCTTCTACCTCGGCACGGGTTGCACAGCCTGTGGCGTTGCTCTGAATGTTAGCTGAATTTGCGGGGATTGATAGGTAGTCACAGATGGGTTGTATTTCGCAGATAGAGAGACTGAGGTTGCTTGTTAAGAATAAGTTTGCCAATAAAGCTGGGTTTATATTTTGCAGTCCATCCAAACTAGATAAAGAGGGGTTTAGTTGGATGTAAAGGTTGGAAACAGCGTTAAGGTTAGTTAAGGCATCCAAGCTATTCAATATAGAGTTCGAAACAACGCTAAGTGTATTTATTTGGTTCATGGTATTCAATCCCTGAAGATTTGATAAAGAATTATTTTCTTGAATTTCAACATAAACAGCCGATTGTATGCCTTCCAATCCGTTTAAATTTATGAGTCCTTGATTCCTAAGTATTTGGAGGGTATTTAATGAAGAAATACCATTCAAACCAAATAAATTAGTAAGCCCATTATTGTTTGTTATATGTACTGAACCAGCAGTTGTCAAACTTGAAAGCGCAGCAATATTGTTTAGAGTTGATGTATTAGATGCGATTCTTAGGATTCCTGCGCTTTGAATATTGTTGAGACCTTCCAAATTGGATAGTTGGGCGTTCCACCGTATGTCCAAAAGTCCTGCAACTTGTGTCAGTCCAGAAAGCCCCGTGAGATTACTTATATTTGAATAGCCATTGTTCGGGAACAAAGGGCCAATTTGAAAGCCACCACTTATACTTGAGCAAAGTGGGTATGTATATGAAAATGCATCAACTTCGTTTTGCGACAAAAGAATTACATTCCCAGCCGGGCATTGAGCCGCCGTTTGGAACGATTCATTTAAACAAGCCACTGCGTCTCCATTAATATTATACGGAACTATTGTGACGTATATCGTACTTGAGAAAGGAAAATTACTTGGGGGAATAAAAACCGTTGAGCTTCCAACGTCAAAATTGTCAAGTATGTTGTTCCCGTTTGGGGTGGTTCCTATCGTTAATTTGTACCCAGTAGAATTGGCTGATGCACCCCAGGAAAGTGAGGTTGTTGGAGGAACATTCGTTGCCCCTGCAATTGGTGAAGTCAATTCGGTGCAATACGGAACAGGTGAACACACTGCTTGAACTTCAGCATAGTTCGCACAACCTGTTGCGTTTGCTGAAATATCAAAACTACCTGTTGGGTTTTCAATATAATTACAAATGGAGGTGACACCACAAGTTGATAAAGAGGCGTTACCGACAATGTACAGGCTGCCATCAATGGTGAGCCCGGAGTTTAGATTTGACAAACTGGTTAGTGCATCATTATTGTTGATGCTCAACCCCGCAGTAATAGAAGTTACACCTCCCATAAAATCCAAGTTGTTAAGTAAAGGATTCGATGTGATGTCTAAATATGAAATAGTTGTTAATGCTGAAAAACCAGTCATTACTGATAGTTCAGGGTTTTCATAAATATACATATCTGATATGCTATTTATTTGATTGAATCCATTTATGGTTGAAAGGCTGTTATTGTACTCTATGTCAATTACTAAGTTATTTGAAGTTATGTTAGACAAGGCATTTATGTTTGTCAAGGATGTTTCATAAATAAAGAGGTAGTCTTGAACAGAAGTTATATTCGACAATCCTGAAATGTCAGTTATATCGCTTCCGTAAAGCAAAAGATAACCATTTATGCTGGAGCATGTCGGATATGCCGCCACAAAATTATTTACTTCTGCCTGTGAATAAAGTTCAACGTTCCCTGGTGGGCATTGTGCTACTGTTGAGCTAAAATATAAAACGTTCGTAAATAGTAGAATAATTAGTTTCTTGCTCAATGTGGTATTTTTCATTGTGACATTTTTTTTGATTAACGATTCTCAAACCCCATACCCCCTCCACCTCCGCACCAGCGCCACGCCAATCCCCACGCTGAGGAAATTGCCCTGCACCAGCTTTACCTTTTCGCCTTTGGCGTCGTTGACCTCGGTGTGCGGGTGAAGGCCGACGAAGTCGCCCATGAGCTTCACACGGCCCATATCATAGGTCAGGCCGATACGGTAGCTGAGGTTGAAAGTGGTGAAATAGTCAGTGCCACCTGCTTTGAGGTTCAGCAGTTTGTTGCCATCCAGTTGGTAGGTGAATTTGGTCTCCGACATCATGCCGAGGTAGCCGCCGAGCCGAAGTGTCAGCCCTTGGTAGCGGGCCATCATGCCGAGGCCGAGCGAGGTGCTGAGGTATTGGCGGGCATTGCCCTGCGTGAATACCGTGTCGGCGGTATTGCTGTATAAAATGGGGGTACGGATAACGGAAAGAGAAGGAAAATACCCGGCATCCTTGTCCCTGCGCCAGTAGTTCAGTTGCAGGTCGAAGGGTGGCGGGCCTTCGCCAAATGCTGAATTGAGCAATGGCTCAGCTTCCTTGAACTTGAACTTTGGGTACACCGGAAAGGCCGCATGGACGAACACTTCTTCCCGGACATAGAATTTGACCCGTTCCTCCAATGGGTGGAATTCCTCGGTCTTGCCGGAGGAGAGCTTCTGGAGGGCTTCTTCAGCAGCTTGCCGCAGGTCGGGGTAGTCGGCCTCTTGGCAAGCCTTTATAATGGTCAGGCCCGCCACTGCCATGCCCTGAGCGGCCTTGCCATCAATTTCGTCAATGAATTTTGATTCGGCGGCTTGGAGGCCAATATCAACTACCAAGGCATCCAACGGCTTACCCTTCAAGGCATCATCAACGATATTGACCCCATCATAGAGGGTTGAGAAAAAGCCACCAGTAAAATATTGGTCAAGGCCACGGTAAATGCCCTCAACAATGGCCATCCGCTGCCGCTCCTCCTCCCGTCGCCTGAACTCCTGGTCAATCCACCTGAGCCTTTGATGGTAGGAGGCAGCGTCGTAAACCATCACGATTTCGTAGTTGTCCACGTCGTGCCGGGTCAGTTTGCGGGGCAGCCGCACTTCGAATTCCTCATTATGGTAAAGGTAGGTGGACTTCACGATTTCGCCAGTGCGCCTATCATGAAGAAATACCTTCAAGTAGTCTTTTTCTAAGTTGGTTATAGATATGCGGTTGTCGTCCAATATCTCCACCTTTTGGCCATGTGCGGCAAGTAGGCTGAATGTGAGCAGTAGAAGGATTAAGTGTCGTTTCATGTCTTGAGGGTTTTTGTTGATTCCGGCACAAACATCCAACAGGCAGCTTGCCCATTCCCCCACCTGCCCACCAAACATACCCCACCCGCCCACGAAACCCCGTTTCAGGGCCATGAACCAAAACCTGCTCATGCCAGCAAACCATCTGTTCATGCCTCGTTACAGGTCATTTCATGTGGCAAACAGCCCTCCTTTCCCGCCCATTCCCTTACTTTGCCAAAAACAACCAACGCACCACATGGCTCATCGCCGACAATGCTGGCTATACCCTTTGCTCACGGCTGCTTGGCTGTGCGGAACGGCCACCTTATGCCATGCCCAGCAGCCGCTCCAGTTCAAATACGGTATTGAGGATGGGCTACCGCTGCCAGAAGTGGAAGCTATCAGGTTTTCGAAAAAAGGGGAGGCTTGGGCCATGTATCCTTCGGGCGACTTTATTTCCCGGTTCGATGGCGTGAACTGGACCCACTACAGGATGGACAGCCTCGGCCTGCCTCCAAAACTGATGTTCATTGCGGAAGACCGACATGGCCTTTGGTTCCGACCGACCGTAACAGTTAGCCCAATTTTGGTGCGCTTTACCCCAAATGGGCAATGGAAATCCTACAAATTGGAGGATGAAGGCAACTGTTTCTACGACACCAAGGCTGCCTCTATAAAATTCTTGGCTGATAGCGCCTTTACCTATGACTATCTTCCTCAGGAAGATGCCTTCGTTCGTTCCGAAAAACCCCTGATACCCAGCGCAGGGCCACAGTCCATACAGCATTTTTGCCAAGTATGGTATGACGAAAAGCAGAACATTTACATTTCTGATTGGGAGGTTAAAGCGGCAGTAGGAAAGACATTCTATGGGGACGGGTTCGCACATCAGTTCGACTACAAGGCTGGCAGCCGCATTGTTGACATCAACAAAAATATAGTAGCATTGGAAATAAATGGCTGGCCATATTTGCAGAAGTGGGGCCAATCTCACCCCTTTTCTTTCACGCTGCCCGATGGCACACCCGGCAAATTCATCAAATGGGCACAACTCATCGAATGGGACAATGGCCCAAGCCAATTGAATCAAGCCGGCTTTTTGGTCAAACATTCCACTACGGGGGTCATGTACCTGTTCGACTTGAAGGACGACGGCACTATCGAGTTGCTGTTGAGCGATATTTTCGGGGATGGGTACCATTCGTTTTCGCAAGACCCCCAGGGTAACTGGTGGTACGGAACCAGCAGCGGCCTGGCTCGCACTGACCGCTCGCAACTGGTATTCAATGAGCGCAGCCCGGAGATGGTCGGCGGTCTCCATGCCATCGGGCAGGATGCAGGGGGCAATATCTGGCTCGGCGGCTACAACGGGCAGGGGGGCTTCTCTATGTTCGATGGCCAGCAGCTACGTCGCAGGGTGTTTTCCGAAAAATCCATCCCCGTGCTGCCGGGCCATTACCTAAGAGTATGTTTTGAAATTTAATTTGAGATTCTTGCAAGAATGATATCGATAAATGAAATC